>Ga0065711_1027599_pt1 | contig 47734 bp, 20 predicted proteins | sample Hoacrofraction12_FD_59098 | JGI IMG/M metagenome (GOLD analysis project Ga0065711, IMG submission 59098) | Hoatzin crop microbial communities from Cojedes, Venezuela - Epithelial fraction 12 v2 (version 2) | ecosystem: Host-associated > Birds > Digestive system > Esophagus > Crop | place...
GTATAAAGTTTCCAACAGGAACAAAAAAAAAAAAAAAAGAAGAGGAAAAAATGTTGTACGTTTTCCAAGACCTCCTAACGGAAAATTTGGATTTTCAGCTTTTGCAAGACTGTCCCTGAAGGTTTATATATTCAAGCCACTTCTAAAGAAGCATTCCAAGTACAGAATGATGAAAACCCTCAAGTAAGACCACCATCTTTAATGGAATATATCTGTTTATATCTGCCAGCTTTCCCTTGTTTTCCTCACATTGGCTGGCTATAAAGTTGCTCAATGACAGATTACAAACATTCCCAAAACAAAGGGGAAGCAGTGGTCAGACGGTCTGTTTTTTGGACTACCCCATATTCATCCCTTTGCACTTCATAACACTTTACCCACAATATCTTATGTAATGCCTCTCTATACAAATAAGTGAAATCTTGTTTCATTACACTGTTTGAACTGAGTTGGCTAAGAGGAGATTTTGCAGCATCCTTATGTTCTTGCCAGCATACTAGTAATTGTATAACTCTTCATGGAACTGGAACTAAATTTCTGATAAAATGATCAGCAGAAAACACAAATTAAAATTAGCCCTAAATATACTAATTAAAGATCAAAGTAAATGCTACTTCTTTGAGAAGACAAGTCTTAGACATATGAGAGGCTGTTTCAAAGCACAGACATCTTATAGCATGTGTACTACTTAGAGGTTTGCAAGGTTCACTTAAAATCATATTAAAAATAGCATCTAGGACCCTGGGCAGAACACTGTGTATGACATGGGGATTTCACCTCCTCTTTTCTCTGGTGCTTTATTTAGTTTGGTGCAAAAATGGCTAAAGCGATTCCCTCAAAGTGATCAGTAGAACTGTAGATGGACGAATCACGTAGGGGTTATCTATGGCCACTCTTTCTATCTCAGAGGAACAAAAAACCTTCCACTCTGACAGACCTGCTTTGCAGATTCCTAAGCCTACGCAGGAATTGTAACCCACTCTCTATTCAACTATTCATGTAACTTCCACAACTTATTTCCATATTCAAATATTTTACTTTCTCATTTTTACCATTCTCATATTTCTGGCAAAATGAGAAGGATTCTTGAGGCCCAGGTGTTTCACAGACTATGTGTCCGTTTATTCTCCACAGTCACTGTGGTCCAGGAATGTGCCACTAAGTTACCTCTCCCACCGCGTCCTACAGAGCAATCCGGAATTTTTGAATCAGGCTTTTAAGGATGCATCCGGATGTTACAGCTTAACAAGCCTAAAGGCTGCCAAAATGAGCAGTCCTCTTTTCTCCTATCAACCCCAGGGATGCCTGGACACACATTCCTGCTGTTCTCCCGCACTGGAACGCTCCTGATCCCATGGTTAGCCAGTTAAGAAGCTAAACCAGCAGGAAACTTAGCTTACGGAGAAAAAAGGAGTCAGACAAATTGTCGTCTTTTCTTCTCCACATGTAAAATTCTTTTAACATTAGCACACTTGTTCAGTAGACAAGAAATAACGTACCAAGCAGGGACCTTGAGAAACACAAAGCTATTTTTCTGCTTCCAGACTTTTTACAAAACACAAAAAGATTGAAAACACTCTCAGAAGAAAACAGCCTCATTTAATTTAATCAAACAATGTCTATGGAGCACACATGAGTCTGAGAGCAAGAAAGGAAAGTGCTCCCGTGCTTCTGTGTGTGTGTGAAGCTAATTTCAAATCCTAAAACATCACAAATTTGCAGCTACTTAATTAAAAACTTTATAGCTCCCTGAGGCATAATACGTCCTCAAGGCTTCTCCTCCTCACCCTACTTCACAGCTCATTTTTCAGTTAGCTGCTAAATGTGCTGCTCTTCATTATGGGCCTTTGAAGTTCTAAATTTAGCTTCAACCACAACACACTAATCAAAGAGGGATGCTCACTGTTTTTAACCGGGATGGAATAGTGTTCTACAAATGTTTTCCTTTTAAAACACTTTTATACATATTTTCACCCATATCTGGAAACATACAGCCTGAGTGAGAAGTGATATATGCGAATGATGTAAATTAGACCCACTAAAACTGCTTTATTACACTACCTATTGCTTTGTATATGAGGAAGAAGCAATTAATTCAAGTTAAAGAACTCTAATAAGGATTAGTATTCTTGAGAAATTTTTGCTTTTTCTTCTAATGTAACCACATAGATCAGTAATCCAGTAATCCCTATCTACACATAGCTGGACCTAAAAATTTTTTTTAGTTGAAATTCATTTTCTTAGTCATGTTCGTGACGTTTAAAATAATTCAAATATAAGACATGCTCTTGTACCAGAAAAAGAGTGCTCACAGTGATGAGGGAGGAGTTAAATCAGTACGTCAGTGATACCAATATATCAATTAAGGTCACTTCCATTCTTCTATAGGAAAAGCTGAAAATCTTCATAAACATACACCTTAACAGGCAAAGACAGGCATATCTTTATATTGATTTAGTCATAATAAAGCAACTTTCTACTGAGATGATACTTCCATTTTGTATTAAAAAACACTTAAGAACTGTAACAGCTGGTTTCCGCCAACTCAGCAGAGCCATGTCCTAAATCCAATAAAACCATCTTGGTTTTTGTACTAGTTTAACTGATCTAGGTTTGCTTATTCTGAAACGTGATGCAGAAAGAATTTTCCAAAGACCTGTTCCTGAATAATTAATATAATTTTGTTAGTAGTCTTCTGAACTAAGTGTCCACAATCCAGTTACTCCTGGAGAGACATTCTTTTAGAAAACAGATTGACTTTCACATACAGGAAAGCCATCTTTTTCAGCTACCCTGCACTAGGATTTTCACACAATGACACTTTATCTTTTAAACAAAGATATTCTTTCTTACAGATGGCGAGAAAAGACAGAAGGGCATGTGGTAGAAACAGCAACTTACAGGAGGGATTTAACATCACCTTCTGAGAGAAGCTATGCAAGTGTGGGTGGATCAAGCCTTAAAACCTCAAGTTGAGATGAATCATTTGGTTACAAAAAAAAAAATCTTTTTTTTAAACTCAATATGGCTAAATTGTTACATGTGTATCCACTCAAATGAAGGTGAATGCTGTAAAAATCCCATGTTGGTTAGCTGTCTCCTCGAAGTTAATAATTTAAATGAAAGAGACAGCTAGAAAAAAGCGAGAAAGAATGCCCTTAGGCTGACGTACCTCACAGAAGCTTTGGCAATGGTTTTTCTTCAGGTCCCAGGATTCTTTGCAGGGCTCCAGGCACTAGGAAGAATCAGGAGGCAGAGAAGTGTCAGGAAGAGAAAGAAATAAACAACGACAAATGGCTCCATTTCTTCTCCAGTTGTTTGTTTGGCCCATAGGAAGTTAATAATAGGCTTTAAAAATCCACTTCTCCTGAGGATAAGATTGTGTCACTGAGTCATGGTGTCAAAGCAAGGTCATGTCAAGCCATGGTTAGATTACAAGAAATATTATCATTATTTCTTGCTGTACAAGGCAATTGTCCCACTTGTTTATGTGCCATCCTATTTTCCGCCTTATTGAATCTAGGTCCTAATACCATTTAACACCATGTCACTGCATCACAGAGACAACAGCAAAAGCACTGCTCTAAACTGCAGAAAGTTAAATCCTCTCCTCGTTGACCAGCCTGAAGATTAGATGGGCACATTGCCTGCCCAAGTGAGAAACTATTTCATCAAGCTACGGAGTAAACTCAGCAGACTTTTAACCACTATTCCTGTACAATGTTCACTGGTCTGTTAGCAAAACCACTTTATTTCAAGTACCATATTATCATTTCTTCACCTTCAACCTCTACTGCAATAGTTATACAGAGAGTTGAGATTCAATCTCTGCAAACCAGAGTCAAGCTTCACAGCATAGCATAAACAAAAAACACACTATCAAGAGCATTTACTGCAGCTGAAACATAGATGTGTATTTCACATCCAGAAACCTTTTCTCTTCCTTTGTTAGACATATCATCTGGAAAATACTGGCATTGTTGGGAGTTAATAACACCTACTCCTTCTGGTAATAGTGGAAAGTACTTATTGTACCAAAAAGAAAGGCCCCTGACAGGCGATTTAGCATTTATATTATTCATTTCTTTTATACATAGTATTAGATTGGATACATATACATTTATGCTATTCAAAAACAAGCATGAATACATATAGGCTGTATCTCAGCTGTCCACATGTATCATTAATGTACTAAAAAATTAGTGTTTTACAAGTTAAGCACTTTTCTTACTAGCAACAAAGCCTGAAAAATATAATAAAACCACTAGTCACAGAGGTTACATATTTCAGGAAAGAAAAATACCACTCACACCTTTTCTCTGTGTATATTTTGGTGTCTTAGACTCAATTTCTAGCTCTTCAAAATTCACAATGATGTGCTGTATACAGAGTAATTAGAAAGTTACATTATAAAATGTCACTGAAGTCAGTAAATTTAACTAATTCCAGAGTGTTGTTCCTTCTGTGGGATAGTTACCACACATCTGAGCCCAATTCCACTGTCATGCCAATTTTACAACTCTCCTGTCTGATGGATTTAGCCCCAAATTACAGAGACATAAATAGTGTAAAGACACAATGGGCAGCACTTCGACGACACTGCGACTTTGTCAGGAATCCCCAAGGCTTTCAGGATTTCCACATCCTTGCCTTCTCTGAATTCCCGCTTCACTGCTGCACAGCCACATAGAGCGTACCTAAACCAGCATATCCACAGTCTTGAGAAGACAGCTAGGACCAAGTTCATGCTGACTGGAACCCCGTCCTTGCAGGCTCCAGAGCAAAACAGCTGGTAGTCCTGGAAGGAAATACTAAGATGCTGTACGCTTCAGAGGGTTTGTTCAAGGCATTTGTACCAGGATGTCTTTACCTGCAATGTAAGTAGACGCCGGCACTTGATGCCTTGTCTGGTTGTCGCTCTGTCTCAGTAATCACTCAAGGTAGCCCAGGCTACTTTCAGTTGAGCCCCAGCATTGCCTGTCACCAGGGCAGGCAGAAACGATGGGCATCTCAACTCCAACACTTCAAAGGAAAGATGGACAAAATAAACCAGGGCTGAGCAGTATCCTGCAATCCGACTGCTCGCAGAATACTCCGAGGAAAACAGATGACGTAGCAAGCCGTAGGGCATCCATCATAAGCTTTATAGGCTTTGATTAGAGTATACGCTTTTATCTACACATAAACAAAACAATCTGCCTGCTCCTGCTGTATGAGGAGTCCTCAGAGCGCTGTGCTTCTCCTAGTATCATGGGCTGCTGCAGAAGCCACCTGCCTATCTTTAGTGGAGGTGTACCGTTCTGTAGGTTGGAGAAAAAGTGCTAGCAGACAGAAATGTTGTCAATAACTTTGCACTAGCGAGTTTAAGACTGTCCTTCTCAAAAGGTACTTATTAAACTTTCAGCAACAAACCATTGAGGTTTGTGCATTTATCCTCTTAGCTATTCTGTTACATGATTCCCCTAAAGTGGGAAGCTGGAAAAGCTGGAAGCTTGGGTCTCACCTTTGAGTCCTTGACTCAAACTGTAAATCAGATGAGATACTCAGATCTCCCCACACTTTCTGGTGAGCTTTATCCTCTAAAAGGCAATAATCGCAGGTAAAGAAATACCTTCTTTCCCCATGAAGTCTCTCCTGAGTTTTTTTATACGGAGCGGGAAATGCGTTCCAGATCCAGTATGTTATATACATGCTAGGTCTGAAGAAGGGCTACTGTGTACGTAAATTTGTCTTTTTACAGACATGGCAGTTTTTCAGTACTCTCTGTCCACATAAACTTCAGCTTGCCTGGTTCTGTTAAACTTTCTCATCCCGTTTACATGTGTCACTCTGAGTTGCATCTTTTATCTGCAACAAGATGTGAGCTTTTTCTCATCTTTGACATGCTTCGCTATGAATGTGCATTAAGACAAGTCTAATGAAGAACATACATTTTGCAGTGCTCTGCACAGTACTGTAGTAAAACATTTCTCCATCCTAAAAATCTCCCCCATTTTTAGTTCATCTAACCAAGCCAAGCATCAAGCTGAAAATTCTCTCAAGAAACAGCAGAATCAGGCCTCACATCGACAGCAGTTGAAGGTTCTCTGACAGGTATCATTCCCTGTGTAGTAAAAATTAAAATCCAGAAAACGTGAGTCAGAACTAGCAGCAATGACATCTATTTTCTTAAATCTAAGTCTCCAGAGAATACAAAAAAAAAGCATACATCTCAAAATTTAAAATTGGGACAATATATTTCTAATAATTTCAGTGCAACACAGCAAAGGCCTGACCTAAAGCTCCCTTAGACCAGTAGGAGCTATTTCACTGGCATTTAGCTTAGCCTAGATGTCTGAAAGGAAAGCGTACAGCACAGCTCACCAATAAGCAGAGTTTCAAGGAAATACCTAGAACACCCATGAGAAAACTATTCCCACCCAGCAGGTAAACACATCCACGTTTTCTGGATTAGTGACATGTGTGCCTGTTAAAAGGACACTGAAATCCTCCATCCAGGATAAGGAGGGATACAGGCCAAGCAGCAGCTGGCAGCTGGTTTTGGCTCGACTTTATCTAATAAAGTACGCCTTGCAGACACTGCCGCCCGGCCTCCAAAGCGCAGGTGAGGTGTGTAGCAGGAGGGCAGCAGCGCAAGAGCATCCCGGCAGCGCACGTGGCAGATGTCACCGGTCCCTCGGAGCCACCATAGTGGCTGCCCCGGCACCACCGTAACGGCTGCCCGACTGCTGGGGCGGGCAGAGATGCGAAATGCAGCGCTGAACTGGTCATTGCAGGCCGGTTGCACCCTTCAGAAGATGGCGGGTGTTAATCACGCTGGCCTTGCTAAACTGAATCCTCTTAAGGCACCTGTTTTATCATCTCCTGTGGTTAAATCTGGAAGCTGTAGGCTTTATTTTCTCATCCAGATTGCTGCAGAGCTGTTATTCAGTACTAAACAATCGCATCAAAAGCCAGAAGGATTCCAATACAAAGCACTCCAGCATTTGTCATCCTTCAAAATTCGTGTGTATGTGTGTACATATGCCCATACACACACATAGGTATACTCATATATCAGATATTACTATTGATCTGTGAATAATCCACTGCATAAAATTAGAAACAAGGCCAAAATACTGCTTTATTCAAGAAATAAGGATTACTATTGCTTTAAAATATTTTGGTTTATATTTTTTTATTTCATTTTTTTAAAATGTGCAGTTAAGGGCCCTGTTAGAGAAGTCTTTTTTTGTTTAATTTTAAACTACAAATACAGACACTATGAGATTAGCATATGATGCATGTTATTTGCATCAAGGTATTTTCAAAATGAAATAGCCAGCAGGTAAAGGGAGGTGATTCTGCCCCTCTGCTCTGATGAGACCCCACCTGGTGTCCTGCATCCAGCTGTGGAGCCCTCAGCACAGTAAAAACATGGAGCTGTTGAAGTGGGTCCACAGGAGGGCCGCAAAGATGACCCAAGGGCTGGAGCACCTCTCCTGTGAGGAAAGGCTGAGAGAGTTGGGGCTGTCAGCCTGGAGAAGAGAAGGCTGTGGGAAGACCTTGTGGCAGCCTTTCAGTACTTACAGGGGGCCTATAGGAAGGATGGGGACAAATTTTTAGCAGGGCTTGTTGCGATAGGACAAAGGGTAATGGTTTTAAACTAAAAATTGACAGATTTAGAGCAGATACATGAAAGAAATTTTTTACAATGAAGGCTGTGAAACACTGGAACGGGTTGACCAGAGAGGTGGGAGACGCCTTATCCCTGGAAACATTCAAGGCCAGGTTGGACGGGGCTCTGAGCAACCTGATCTAGTTGAAGATGTCCCTGCTCACTGCAGGGGGGTTGGGCTAGATGACCTCTAAAGTTCCCTTCCAACCCAAAGCATTCTGTGATGCTATGAAAATAGTGTACCATTAGTTTAACTTAGGAAATGTTGCCTTTGACCTGAATGGGAGAGAGTTACACCAAGACAACAATTTTAAAAGTCTAGTGAATTGCAAAACATCATTTAAGTATTGAAAAAACTATTTCTTCAAATATTGTATATTTATTCAAATATTGCATTTAAATTACATCATTCCAGTTGCTCACAATAGCAAGGTTAAAAATGAAGTTTTATGTTTACAATGTATAAGAGTTTTGCTGTCCTAAGGTATTTAACTGGAATCTAGATGGTTAAAAAAAAGGAAGAAAACATCTTTCAGCGTGCTGTCTCCTAAGAACTTGCTATGTCATGAAGACAAGTACCTGAAAAATGCATATACTCACTATCAGGTACTGAGCAGAGAACATTCTCGGCAACAGGAATTTAATCAAAGCCAAAGGAGAATTTAGCATTCCTCACTCTTACAGAGAATCACTTTGTGATGGGTACACTTAAATATGACTGCTCCCAAAGGAACTGCGAGAAAAGTGATCTTCAATCTGTAAATCTCAGCACCATGGCAGTAAACACAACACAAAACATAAACAGGTAGTGAGAAAGAAATAAATGATTTTGAGATTTTTTTTTAATCTACAACTGTTGTTTATAAATAAGAGCAGAAATTGTTACATCTTGTGTCTCAAAAAGTGGACTCTGAGTTGTCCGAAGAACACAATTTTTTTGTTTCAGAGCAGTGAAAGCACAGTTGAATATTTACCCAGTCCAAATCATTTAATAGCATGCTATCTTGGTAGAACAATATCAGGTATTAGCAATATCATATCATAGAGCATACTTTCTTTTGAACAGCTTGAACTACTTTTCTTCTTTACGATATGAGTCATTAAATGTGGGATGTGTTTATTGAAACTATTTCTCATGATAAAACTGAGGAAATGCATCAGGATGACTTATAATTCAAAGAATTTTGGTACATTGATTTTAAAAAATCTCCCATTAGTTCTGGATTAGATTTTCCCAAAAGACCATACACATAAAAAACAATCTGCAAACATTCTCTTCCTAGAAGATACATCTCATTTATTAATGCCAAAACCAAAATATCAGTATTTACATTACTGTTTGAATCAAAGAACAAATTAGATTCTCCAACTTGATGCAGGAGTGTGATTTGGTATTTCTGCACTTGGGAGGACATGGTGTAATTCTAAAAGTTATACCTATAAGGAAATAATTGAGCACAATAGGACAATATTAATCAAGCATAAAAGTAGGTGAGAATCACAACTCTAACAATTTACAGTGAAACAGAAGAAAAGCATCCGGGCATGAGACCAATTAATCCATCTGAAGGACTTTGGCTGCACACTTGAGGAATGCACATAATTTCTGTCAAATCATTTTATAAAAGTCTATTCATACATTTGTCCCTCAACTTCCTCTAGTAATGCATGCCCTCATAAACTTTAAGATCGGCATTTTCCTTCTATAGATTCAGGGCAGCTCACTTGAATTTTGCATATTAAAATGAAAAAAGTGTTTGGTTATGAAACCAAAGTTAGATACAGTATTTTAAAGATCCCTGCTCTATTTTTTTTTTAATGTCCAGTTTAAATCATTTACCAGCACTAAGGTATGGGCTGTCTACCCATGCAGAATGTACAGGTCTGCTCTGTTTCATAATGTGTATTACCAAATGAAAAACTCAGGAAAAGAGAACTATATGCAGTGAGAATTTCAGGCACTTGGAGTGAGGAATCCCACAGAGGCAGGTAAGTGAATCCAGAATCATGATTCAAATAAACCTTTTTGCATTTCCATACTGGATCATTCTCAATGCACTCCAAAACCCACACTCCATAGTCTGACAGATTTCGAGGCTCCATGTGAGTAATTCTCCATGTGAGTGGTTCATGGTATCAGGGTATTGCACTCGAGTTTGTGGGGACCTTTCCTAGGGATCGAGTGCCTAAGATGAGGCACTGCAGCACTTCAGGGATGAGCAATTTCAGGTGATCGTACACCCTATTGGGTCAGACACCCACTGTACACGTCTGTCTTGATTAAAACAAACCATTAAAGGTAGAGATGCACTAACAAACTAGTCAGTTCCTCAGGCCAAAACAATCCGTGAGCCCAGGAAGGGGCATTCAGGTGCAGAATTGGTAGCTGCCATACTAGCTTGCAGGTTGATATATGCTGATCAAGCAGCCTTTGAGCACTTCGTGAGATCCATTTTCAGGTGAGTCAGTCTCTTCCTTCTCTGCCTCTTTTGCCTCTCCTCCCCCATTAGCAGACCGAACCACTGGATCACTAGTCATCACCTTTCTAGAAACTCAGGGTGACATTTTAGCTACTAAAATTCAATTACATTTAATGTAGAGTGGGAGATGTTTAAGTGTCTTTAAAAGTCTAATAGGAACAACTGTGAAATGTATTCCTTTATGTAAAATAGCAGTTTCATGTGGCTACCTGGAATTACTCCTCTGTTCATTTTAAAGAGACTCTCATGAGAATTACTCTAGTAATATATTTCCCTCGTAATTGAATAAACAAATGGGTTAAACGGCAGAGAAAGGCTCCCTGCCTGTTTGCTCTCCTGTAGGTCAGTGAGCATCATGATTTGGTGAAAAGGAGTGATTTTGTATTCAAGGATCAAGTCTTAATTAAATTAGTTACAGTTGGGGTTATTCTGTGACATTATCGTGTACACTGGGAACCCAGCTGATACTGTCTGAAAGTATTGCTAATTGTAGAGCTGGTTTTGAATGAAAGCCAGGTCTTAGATTTTAAATGATCACTGAAGAATGTGCTACTTGGTTAGAGTGATCTGGGTCTTTAAAATCTCTTTTAAGAGCAATTCTTAGTTTTTGTCAAACTGTATTTTTTGTTATTCTGTACTGATGACATCCTGATGTGTACTGTGATGGGGTAGATGACAAGGAACTGGGTACTGATGTGGAATTCACTATGATCTGCAAGTACAACTGATAAGTCCTAATTAATAAAACTATATATACACAAAGAAAAAACCTTCATTTGTAATCCACATTTAGACAGTATATCCTTATATTTTAGGACAGATGAATGCTTTGTATTTTTCAGAAGTCAACTGCTCAGAAAAAAAGTAACTACAAAACCTGGGGCTAGCACTGAAACCAAGGGAATGGTGTCTCTACTGGAGATGTAGTTACAGCTGCCTTAACTATTCCGAGTTCTCTTCAGTTTTAAAGTAAAACACTGCAGCACAAGCCTCCAGGGTCCAACAAGAGCAAACAGGGACAGGTAGGGATAGGGAACCACAACCACGTGGCCACCATCACATGATATCATATCACATCACACAAGGGTGTACCTGCGATGGTTGGGATTAGTCTGAGACTAATGCCCTAACAGACTTCTCTGGTTAATTCACATACAACCTCATTCAGAGCAATCTGGCATTAAAGTACTAAGGTTTAAGTTATGGCATTTTGTCTTGAGTTCAAACATCAGAAAGTAAGAGGGAATATAAGCCATCCAGTGGTGGTCTTCGTCAACGAAAGCCCTATTTCCTGCAGAATCTCATATATCCGTTATGAAAAGAATAGCAAAAGCTGTACAACATAGATCCAAAACACATCATTACAAATGCAGCTGAGATTTATTTTAATAATTCTTATCTAAGTAGGATGATGTATACAACCTGCAGGTAAAATATGGAACTTACGATACATCACTTGTTTTAGACAACTTTCCAGGAATTGGATTCTTTCTATTTTTCTCGCTGCTTTTATATTTTAAGAAAAAGATGGTAAATGAGATCTTCCAAATACATGCTAAATATAAACCTACAAAGTGAAACCTTCCCTATCTGGCACCTTGAACTGAACTCTCGAAAGATATGAACAACCCTTATTCACCTCAAAATGGTGTTACTACTGAAATACTACTTAAAATTACATTTCAAAACCAGCATTAAATGATTTTACTTCTGGTTTCACTTCCAAGCAGGGTGGTCTCAATAAATGTAAATTGTTTCTGCAGATGGGACTGTAAGTGGCTCATAACAGACCACTAGCACCTTCTCTTCATCAAACCATGCAGAACATAGCTACAGTATCTTCCTATTACAAATTCTGAAGGACACAGAAAAAATAAAACATTACTATTCAAAATAATATCCAAATAAGTAAGAGAGGGACAGCATACTGACATGTTTCTTTGAAGCTCTATTTTGCTACTTGAGGAGAGAGGTGGACAAATCCTCGATTTCAGCTCTGTTTACTCAGCCTCTTACAAGGCTTAGACATACAGTTACTAAAGCAAACTACAGCAGTTTCAGGTACAACTGTCTTCTATCTGTTACCAGCACTTTGGAAAGTGGTCTGGTCATTCGAATGGTTACTTCAGAGCAGCATGGAACATTTCTGACAGACTTCAGTGGCTGCAAAGTCAAGCAGTATAGTTTAAACTGCTACAGCAAACAGCTGCATTTGATGTGTATTTATTTTACTTGGGTGTGGAGGGACTGAAAGCACACACATAGACACGAATTACTGCTCTCCACAGTTATGCAAACTTGCTAATATCAAGTCCGGACTTAAGGTAAAGGAAATTTTCAGAAGTGCAATTGTTGGATATCTAACAAAAACATAAGCTTGAAAAAATAATTTCCTTTTCTTAATTGTCTAGTTCATTTCAGTAGACGACATCAGGGATGCCAATACCACAATTTTAAGTGCTAGCAATCTAAGCTACTGAATGCCTTCAATACCCTAAGCAAATAAAGGAAGCCTTATGACTTTGGATTAGTATCAATATTTCCTGGAATAGAGATAGGGAAAGGGCTAGTCACAGTGTATCGGCTCAGTCCGTTCAGACCTTTCCATACACAAAGCAGCATTACAGGCTTTGTTTCTAAAATGGAAGCTCTGTTTCAAAAATTTGGATAAAAAAGCTGTTTGGACTGCATTCAACTCTGAAAATCCACTTTTTCAAACCTCCATATGCACCAACACCCTGCATTAGAACACCAGAAAGCAGAAGACACTTGCCAAGAACTTCAGGTCAAATTTTCTGGAAGTCCATGTAGCCTTTGCGGTCTATTCACAGAATTAAAAAGCAAGTTACAGCTAGCAGAGAAGTTGTGCATGTACTGAAGGTGAGAATCACTGAAAGTGTTGAAAATGAAGGAACTGTTTTGACATAAAATATGCGGAAAGTAAATTACTATTAAAAAAAAGAGAGAAGTCATGTCATCACACTGTAGCAGAAAAAATGCAGCATTTTCAACTTTAATCCTTTTAGAGTGAAAATAACTTTCAACACTGACAGCTTGATATCTATCTGCATGTCTTAGTCGTCTGGCACATCAGTCATTGCCAGCAGAAGTGTCTGTGTGAAAGGACAGTAGCAGAATCCTAGGATGCTTTTCATGTTTCTGTTCTTTGTTATCAAATCAAAATCATGGCCATCTATGTCAACAGAAAATTGGCTCCCAAACATAAGTTCATTCCTTACTAGTTCTTTTCAAAGTTTGTTTACAGGGTTTTGTACTAGCAGACGAAACTGGGACACGTACTTTCTTCCCTTCTCCTGCCTCATAGCCTAGAGCTTAACACAGACACCAAAAAAAAAACTTTTAGTTCTTCTTTTGCCTGATTTTGAAACATGGAATTGAACTTAAACTTCCTACATCCAAGATTAATCCCCTAAACATAAAGTATTTGATGGAGCATTGTCTCGCCTGCTGAAGCTGTTTTGTCTTGTGTAAGCAATGAGTTCTTCTCTAGAGGAGAGCCCTAAACATAGACCTCTCACCTTGAAGGTGCATGCCCTAGCAGCACTTCCTCATCCTCCTGAAGTTCTTCTGAAATGCTTAAAATGGGTACAAGTATTTTGGTTAAGTCTCAGTGAAGAGGTTATTCCACTACTACTTCTTTTCTACAGAGATAATATTCTTTTTCACGCTCTCCTTTTTTCACATCTTTGTTTCCTCTGCCAACCAACTCTGGGCTTAAAATTGTTGTTCCAGTTATCCCTGTTCAAACTGTTGCCTCAAAGACCACTTCCATATTGTGCTATTGCCTTGCTTTTACGTGCTGCATCAAGTGCTAATTAGATATCTTTTTTAAAAACTTTTCCTAGCCCTTATTCTAAATCTCTGCATTCTGAGGTTTCACTTGTCAAGATACAAGGCGTAGCACTGCAGCACCAGGCAATATGTCAAGCTCGGAGCACTAGTGTGCACACAAGGTATATACTGTGGCAAAGTGCATAAATTATTTTAAATCAAATGAAGCGATACAGTCTAAAAAGGTTAAGAAGCTCTTCTCTAATAGACTTCTTTCTGATAGTGATAATAGCTTTAATCGCTTAGTGCCTTCCTGCTTCTTTCTGTGCTGTTGATTAGATATGAAACTCTTTGGTAGTGTAGCTACCACACTAATGAATAATGAAATGAACCACCTGAACTAAAAAACGGTAGCAGTTTTGCATCTCCGTCTGAACTTTCTTCCTTCAGGCTGCAGTCCCACAGTGCAGTTTACCAATAAACTGATTTGTCTTGTTTGCATCCGCTCCACCAATCTATCACGGATCAGTGATGTCAAGTCTGTCTTTCTGCTTTTAAAGTTTCTCCAAGACTGCATCTATAACCTAGAGAGTAAGAAACATGGCAGAAACTCTCCACTTGTACTTCCCTACTGTTTCTAGATCACTGTTCCCTCCCACCCTTTCTATGCACATAGGGTCCAAAGAAGGTAAACTAGTTAGAAAACCAGTACTATTTACTGTGAAAAGTAAGGGTCTGCAAAATGTAACAGCTTTTCCCTTCCGAATATCAGAACCACAGATGGGCTTACACAATTTGTTTCCAGCAGTAGCGACAGTGATCGGCTGCTGCGTAACTTTAAAAGAAGTCCATCTTATGCTATAAAATGTCTCTCTCACACACTGTCTTTTTATTTCCTAATGGTTGACTATTTGCTTTGGTGATTACATAATACTTTTAAAATAAAAGTGATCATAAATATTTTGACATTTTATTCATGCACAGAATTTTCATTGAGAAAACATGATTCTTTTCATCTCAGACAAGGGAAAGCCTCCTCAAGCTGGCACTTTCCCCTTCCAATCTGTTACAAGGCGGCTTCAGATAACCACACACAGTCTTGTTATAAACACCATCTTGCTATGCAACTGAAAGTGTCTGTCAGAGCTGCGCTGCTCTCTCCAAGCAAAGTCAAGGTTTTTGTTGCTGTTTTATAAATGAGTTAAACTAGTGAACTCTTCTGATAACAGATGACTCGCCTTATACATCACCCTGCAAATTCACACATACATTTCTGAGTGAAAGAGCCGCAACTAAATGTTCTTTTTGCTTGTATCCACCGCAGTATTATGGTTTTATAGACCACCTAACAATCAGAGATGAGGGGGGAAAAAAGGGGGGCCTTCTTTGTCTAAATCGTTACTTTGTTTCTCTTCCTTGGCTTTCTATTTCCCTCCCAGCACTACCATCACCATCAGAAACGACATATTCCGCATTACTAAACAGCAAGAGCCATAAGGCTTTTCACTTCTAATTTCACGCCGTAATAAAATGCAGTGGTTGTTTCACTGGGGGACCTGAAAAGCTTTCCTTTGTGAGGCTTGTTTGACGGTCAGGTTAAGTATCACACTCTGGCAGCAGGCATCTGTGCATGCCTCCGCATGCAGTTATGGCAAGGGGGGAGGAAACAGAACAGCAAAACGAAAAGGAGTTTGTCTTGAAAAAAATATTAATCCCCTACTCTGAAGCAAATAATTCACTTTCTATTGCTTGGCCTAAATATTTTTAAATATATCTGCTGCCTGCATCGTTGATAAACCAATCAATCTAATAATAGCAAGTCTAGAAAGTTTTCAGTGTACTCAGAGTTACACTTGTTGTTCTAATGGAAAAAGCCATTGCCCTAAAGTAGACTGATGATACAAATCTGTGTAGGTGAGAGGAAGGAGAAAAAAGGGATTTGAAGAAAATAAATTTGCATTAATTTCAGAGCAAACAAATTCACAAAAAAAAACAGTGACGGTGATCAGCAATAACAAATATGGTGTTTCTAAAAAGTACCAGCATCATATGGAAAAGAAATATTGCTTCATTCTATAAAAATAGAAGTTACAATTCTGTTAATCCCAAGTACAACAGGAACAAAATGCCAAAATCTAACAGGAAAGCCTGTGAAGTGCTCTAAACTTATCTTAGCTTGAAATATATTCCCCCTACACAAAGAATGTTTTTCTCATCCCATGTTTAGAAACTCTTTTGTATCCATTGAGTCTTTTGTAAAAAGAGATAATGTGATTCCTTCTCACAATAATCTCTTCACGTCTCTTAACACAGTCTACTGAAACACCAAAATTAGTAAAATTCTATCAGCTTACATGGCAATTCATAGACCAAAGACTGCTAGATAATACCGTAAAAGTTAGACAGTTTCACATACTATTTGCAAAAAAAAAAAAAATAAAAGATTGTGATTTAAATAATAAAGTGTCTGAATACCTTAGAAAATTCAAATAAAGTAACCTAAAACAGCTATCTTCTTTCAAAGGAATTTCTTTCAAAGGCTATTAAATGAACGGCTTCCCTCCTAGTATTTTTCAATGCGTGCTACACACACGCAAGAAAGACGGCACTTACATGCTAAATTTCTTGATAAGTTTTCTCTCCAGTTGTTGTATTTTTTAGGTTATGGTTACGTGATGGGCATAAGTCAATCTGAATCTATAATGCCACCAGAAGAAGAGCAGTCCTGCACTGGGACTAGCACGCCTTTGGATGTAAATGTGCTGAGACAGGCATCGTAGATGAAAAAGCAACCAGATTTTAGTCGAGTAAACTTCCCTGTTCAGCTCGCTCAGTAGCTTCTTAAAAACCAGCTGTCTGGGTCAGGGACATGCATGAAAGGGAAGGAGAAAGGAGTATGGAAACACCTCTTTAACTGATAGCCTGCGCTTACAGCAGCTTAATCCCGTCATAAAAACAACTACTATCTCATTTTCCCTCCAAGGCTGAGTAATAAAGGTTGGCATTACGGTGGGTGTTGAGAGGTAGGTGGGACAAACTGGCAGCTGAGTTAATAAATTAATAGTTCTGATTAAACTATCATAGAATGCAATAAACTGTTAAATCAGTCCTCAGCCCTGTGCTGGAAGAATCAAGCTGGATGCATCTTCCCTGGCAACAGGTCTGGGCTAGACCACTGGCCATTTCTACTTCCAGGGCAGAAGGGAAAGTGATTTGGCTGTCCGGACTGTGCCCCAGGAACAAATTCTGCTTTTCATAGAGTCACAGAACCATAGAATGCTTTGGGTTGGAAGGAACCTTTAGAGGTCATCTAGCCCAACCCCCCTGCAGTGAGCAGGGACATCTTCAAGCAGATCTGGCTGCTCAGAGCCCCGTCCAACCTGACCTTGAACGTTTCTGGGGACAAGGCCTCCACTACCTCTCTGGACAATCCGTTCCAGCGTTTCACAACCCTCACTGTAAAAAATTTCTTCCTTCTATCCAGCCTAAATCTACCCTCCCTTAGTTTAAAGCTATTACTCCTTGTCCTATTGCATCAGGCCTTGCTAAAAAGCAGCGTTCATGAATGCGGTAGTTCACCTCTGCAGCTCAAACAGGCATCACTGCATTACTTTACAGTATAAATTTAGAATGCTAATTGGGCAAGGAAAATTTTCCTTAAATTCTAGGATTGTCATTGAATATGTAGCTTTTTTTTTTTAACTTTAGCTTGGAAGCTATTTTGATTAATTATCCACTGATTTCTGACATTATTAAAGCATACTGATCCTTCTAGTCATGGACTACAATACAAAAAGCAAAAGACTTCTAGTAATATACTCCTAGTCATCCTAAAGTGACCTATTATAGTATGCAGATATTAAGATGATGAAATTAAATATAATTATGACAAAGGTGATGCTATAGCACAGCAAAAAACATGAAGTGAAAATGTGGGATATGTAATGCTTCATCTCGTTGTCTGCCATTCTTCTTAATGGGACTCTTGAGCAAGCTCTCAGAGGAATCGGGGAGAATAAGACTATGGAAGCATGTTGGTATTAAGTCCCCAGAGAACAACTGCCTGTAAAGCAGCGTTTTGCATAGCACTCTGTATACTGACAGATGAAATGGACAGCTTGCCTTTTTATGTAAATATATGCAAGGCAATGCACCCTAGTTAATGAAGTATAGCCACAGGGTCACAACCAGAAGTCATAATTCTAGATTAAATCAGCACAGACTGCAGGTGTTCACCAATGTCAGGAACTGACTCCCTGTAGTTGCGCAGAGGCATCCTAAATCTCATGGCAACTCCTGTCTTATCTAAGAGTACCAGAATGTTTCAGTTTGTATAGAGAGGATGGACCTGTGAGCTGCTCTGTAGTTACTCTCATTGTAAACTGCAAACCTTGACAAGCCTGAAAAATCTTCACTGAGTGCTCTGGAGCTGCGGCTGCACTAACTGAATGTCATTTTTTACCATTCATCTCAATACAGACAGGGTTAGCCTGGGCAGTAGGGGTAAGATGCCAGGTTGGAGGACTCCAGGCAAACAGAAGAAGGAAAAGAATGGCACTGGATGAGGGAAACAGAAAAGCGGGGGATGGGGAAAAAACAGTCCTGCAAAGCTTTCTGTGTGAAGTCATCTGTAAGGATCACACTACATCCTTGAGGGTATATTAACATGTAATCAAATACTGCAGCTTTTCACTCAGTCACAATATTTTCAAGCTTTCTGTCTGCTGCTCTTTTAATGAAATGTCTATGGATTTTCTTTTAAGAGTTAAACTCTCCTTTTAAATACAAACATCAGGAAAGAAAGTACATAAGACAGTTGCCCATTCAGAGGTACCCATATCCAATATAGGGCACGGTATGGCAATTGACCTTCAGATACCACTCCTAAAAGGCAAACATTTTTTTCTTAGATATCTGCCACATCTGCCAGCCCCACATGGATGTCTCCAGGACTCTGCAGAAGCTCAAATAGAACTAGGTGCTCACATGTGGACTAACAATACAGCCCTTCTGTGGGATTCAGCTTCAGATATTAAAGCTGCATGGCTACACGTGGGACAGGGACTCAGTTTCCCACTAGCTGATGGAGACCTGGTCAATACAGTCAATGGCATGTGGAGGACCACTCGATGGACCAAACACAGGTGTCTCCTACAGGGTGAGATAAGTAGCTCTCTGGAGATTACTGATTGTACTAACTTGATCCCTATCGACAACAGAGGGAGCCTGGATACCTCCATCACGTATAAATAGTATAGAATCCAAAATTCAGGTGTTTGAATCTCAAGTCTCACAACTGGTCAAAGCATTGTTAATTTGATTGGCATGGCGCGATCATCATATTGAGTAACCCTTTCTTACCCCAAAACTGTAATGTTCCAGAATATTCCTGGAAACAGAATAGTTCTGCAACAAGTTTTGCAGGCAGGCATTTATAATCTCGTGGCTGTATTCCAGTTCTTAAATGTAACAACACTCAGTCATAAAAGTAGATAGAAAAGAACTCACGAAGAGACTTCTGAACAAGACATAAGATATAATTTGGTTTGTTTCACTGCCAGTCACATTTGTTACATATAATTTTACTCCCTCAACCCAATTTAAATTTATATAATTTTCAATTGTTGTAACACTTCAGATATGTTTAGGTCTATGCATGAAACCACCAAGGCACTATTTTTTGCTTATTCAAACAAACTGTCTTGGTAATTTTATATTTTCCTCAGTATTTCTTTAGGCAAGTGGCTAGAGATTAACATGTAAGCACCTTGGGGTAACCATCCTATATTTATCTGAACAAATGCAACAATTGACGCTGTATAATATAAAAACAATTCTCTCTTTTCCCTAGCCTCCACAAGATAGTTAGATAAAATTTTTCTACCACAGTGTAAAATTACTATTGCCCCGTGGCAAAACTGCTAGGATACTGAAACTGTTTACAGAATTACTTGTAACATAAAATAGACATATAGTCTTTATTGTAAATACCAATTGTTACAAATCAAATCACAAAATCTACCCTTTTTTAGGAATAGTGTAAAATTTCTTGTACAGTGTTTTTTATACATAACAGAATGAAGACTATTTCAGGATTTGACTATTAAAAGCATCTTAATAATGTCTGACTGTGAAGAAATATACCTCCCTCCTGTGTTTTACTATTGCCTAATGGAATGGCTGTAAAAGTTTGCATGCATCTAACATATTCTTCAAGTATCCTAAACTTTGCTTACACATTAATACAGGAATGACCTGTTTTATGGTTTAACCTCAGTGACTTAGTATCATAGGGCCAATTTTGTGCTTGAATTAACGTATGCAATGTTCATTAAAATCAACAGAAGCCACCCAGACAACCAAGGAGACATAGTTTGGCCCAAAGTATCTTAAGAATAATTTCTGTATTTGGCACAAATTCTGGAACAACACTTTGGCCAAGCCACTTCCATAAACTATCTTTCCATTCATATTCTTAAAAAAGGCAACAGTAACAAGAGCTGTCACAGTTTGTTGTCCAATACATGGACATCCTTTTAAATTTTAACCTCTTAAATTAATCCGTACCTGCATTTTTAAGAAATTAATCTCAAATGATGTTTTCTTCAGTTCTTTTCTATTATGAATACAATTTTCCTTCAGACATTAAAAGGCAGCTTGAAAAAGATATTCTTCTAAATTGTGGCTATTACAGTTGATTGACTTACTTCTTCCTCAGTCCTTTCATGCATCCTTTTCTTGTTCAGTGTAACTACTGAAATCCTTTCCAGGCCTAAAGATAACCAACACAGATGGCTCTACTAAGGCACTTTAGACACAAAAGCCTCTCCAGAAAAGGGGCAACACTGTAGGCAAAGATGGACTTCATCCGTGTTAGAAACTTCTTGAGTTGAAACTTCTTGAAGTGAAATATACTTCCTGAGTGTATGTCAGGCTTTGCTTTGCTTACTAAGACTCCTGGTAAGTAAAAAATCATTCTAATTTAGATTTCGCTTACAGCATCATACAACGTGTTCTTCAAGATACAGCCTATTGCAGTTAAGTCAAACTATTCTGTGACTGTAAAAGCCCCTTTATGCCTTTATAATCGCACCCCTACAAGTATTTTGCTAGGGGAGTATCAAAAAGCTCTACCACACCAATCTATACTGCCAAACTAGCTGCTGATATATTTTATATTTTCCTCCTCTCCTGGATCTGAAAACAGCATAACAAAGGTGAGGTGTTAAGACAAAGTATTTTTTAAAAGAGAAGAAGAAATCTAGCCAAAAATCATTATAACTCAGTTCTTGAAAAATGTCACCGTATCTCTCCAGGCACAAATCCAACCCAAGAAGCTGAAGAGAAAAAACATGCTGGCTCCATCTGTAACACATTCTGAACTAATTTATTGCCACTAACTGTTCTCAAATAGCTGACTTGCCCTCCAAATACTATAAGCTAAAGCTTTCATTTAACAGCTTTATTTTATTTGCTTCATGGACTTGTTTGGCACATTTTGCCATTTCCCACTGCAAAAGTAGGACTAAATTTCATGTACTCTGCAAAACTCCATGTAATACCTCAGAAGAAAGAAAGAGTACTCTGAAGTTTGTTATTTGCAACACTAATAATCCAAACTGCTCCAGTTACCTCCAGGAAGGACGATCAATCATAACATTTGCTACATGGCTCTCCAGCAGCTATTCCCTCCACGTTATGGCTTTGCGTGGCAACGCTTTGGTAGCAGGGGGGCTGTAGGGGTGGATTCTGTGAGAAGCTGCCAGAAGCTTCCCCCATGTCTGATAAAGCCAGTGCCAGCTGGCTCTAAGATGGACCCACCTGCTAGCCAAGGCCAAGCCCATCAGCGACGGTGGTAGCACCTCTGTGATAACATATTTAAGAAGGGGAAGAAAAAAAAACTGCAGTGAAACGGCAGTGAAGAGAGAGGAGTGAGATGATGTGAAAGAAACAACTCTGCAGACACCAACGTCAGTGAAGAAGGAGGGGGAGGAGGTGCTTGAGATGCTGGAGCAGAGAGCCTGCCCTTGCAGCTCGTGATAAAAGACCGCAGTGAGGCAGGCTGTCCCCCTGCAGCCCACGGAGGTCCACGGTGGAGCAGATATCAACCTGCAGCCCATGGAAGGGACCCCACGCCGGAGCAGGTGGATGCCTGAAGGAAGCTGTGACCCCACGGGGAGCCCACGCTGGAGCAGGCTCCTCCCAGGACTTCCAGACCCATGGAGGGAAGAGCCCACACCGGAGCAGGTTTGCTGGCAGGGTTTGTGACCCCGTGGGGGACCCACACTGGAGCAGCCTGCTCCTGAAGGACTGCACCCTGTGGGAACGGACCCACACTGGGGCAGTTCATGAAGAACTGCAGCCCTTGGGAAAGACTCACGTTGGAGAAGTTTGTGGAGAACTGTCTCCTGTGAGAGGAACCTCACACTGGAGCAGGGGCAGAGTGTGAGGAGTCCTCCCCCTGAGGAGGAAAGAGCGGCAGAGACGTGTGATGAACTGACCATAACCCCCATTCCCCGTCCCCCTGCACCACTTGGGGTGAGGAAGGAGAGAAATGGGAGTGAAGCTGAGCCCAGGAAGAAGGGGGGGTGGGGTGAAGGCGTTTTAAGATCTAGTTTTATTTCTCATTACCCTATTCTGATTTGATTGGTGATGAATTAAACTCCCTTTTCTCCCCAAGTTCAGTCTGTTTTGTCCGTGACAGTAACTGGTGAGTAATCTCTCCCTGTCCTTGTCTCGACCCTCAAGCCTTTCATCATATTTCCTCTCCCCTGTCCAGCTGAGGAGGGGGAGTGATAGAGCGGTTTTGGTGGGCACCTGGCATTTATCCAGGCCAAACCAAAACACTGCATCAAAGTATTTTACCGATTTTTCTAAATAACATACCTTCTTACAGTCAGATTTATTTTTTAAAAAGTAGAATTATACCTTTAAAAGGATCACTTTAACTACTATAACACAATATACAGTATCGAAGATAAGGATATTTGATGTTTGAAACAGTGACTTCAAAACATAAGAAAACAGAAGCAGACTAAAGTGGCATCTACTTCCCAAGTTTACAGAAGGAACACTTCATCAGTCCAAAATACTCACCATCCTCTCCCTACACATAAATCTGCTTGAGGATCTGTATATCCTAAGGCTTTTCAGGGGTGTTTTCTGTTTTGTTCCACCACCCTCAACCCCTGGATTTATGCCAGTGTCTTACAAAAGCTTTATTCAAATTTATGCAGATTATGCACAATACAAGACCTGTAGTGGGCTTCACCTTCCAGTGCACTGCTTCTCGTAGACCCATTCAAACCACGCACAAATCAAGTGATACAAAACCAGAACAATAGTGTTTTCCAACTAATTGGATCCAGTTTGGAAATTAGAGATGGTGTCTTTACAAAGCAATCAGCGAAGGTTAACTGAGAGGCATACAAAAGAACCAGACAAGATGCAGTCGAGAAATGGCATCCTTCCCTCCTTCCCCCACTGCTGTTAAGCAGTACAAGTGAGAGGAGACTCAAGTCCCATTGCCCTTTATAACGAGAGCGATCGAGCACTTTGCAGAGATCAGCAGGTGGGTCTCCAAGAACAGCAGAAACCAAATCAGCTATGGGCACATGTCCTGGTTCTGCCCTCCTGCTCTGAGCTACCCATTGTGTTCGCTCTTTGGCACTTCAAGTGAAGGAGTGAACACACTTTAAGGCTGGCAACACTGAAAACTCTCCCTCTGCTCATCTCCTCCACGCTGAGAAGTTTTCGGCCAGGTGTGAGCTGACCTTGCTCGCTGCAAAGTAAACATAAGGTAGTGGGATGGAAGAAGTGGCTGGGGGAAGACCGCCCCTTGCCATGTCAGCCAACACATAAAACAGCCTTACGGCCAGCCCGTCCCAAAACACACTCTGTTTTGAAAATTTCCTTTTTCCTCATCCTTTTACTAAACTGAAAAAACTTTGGGATATTAAAGTGACTACCAAATAAAAAAAGATAAAGTGTTAATGTATGTTTGTTTTTTCCTTCTACTTCTGCATTCAGAAGATGTGAACTGTTCCCATGATCCCCAAAGAAAGGACTATTGCATTCTAAAACAATAAAACCTTCTTTGCCCTATTTCTGTTCAAGGTCGTATATACAGAGACATAATTCTGAACGACCTGAGCATTAGAAAACATACTCACAAGGAAGATAGTTATGTCACCATGCTGCTCTATGTGACCAAATTCTCACACTGAAATTAAAGTTTGGTCATTAAATCATCTTTGACAGAGATAATTTGCTACTAATTCGGGCAGAAAGGTTATATACATTCACGCTGCACAATACTACTTGCAATCATATATTCTGACCTTCTTACTTCACTGTCAAACTGGCATAGGTCTTAAGAAGCAGAGTAAAACATTTTTCCTAACCTCCCATTTCCTTTCATAAAGCAACAGGTTATGGGAGTTGAAGAATTTACCAGGTTGCAATTCTGGGCTTCTAGCCGCCTGCAGCAAGCATTCCCAGATTTCAGCAGAGCTGCATACTGCCCTTGACTTTTCACACTCCAGAATGTCTCACCTTCTATTGCCACTACACGGTTTCCTTTGGACGTTCACAAGTCTTGCTGCATGTAACTTTCTGCAGTGCCTATTCTGGAGAAATTATCCTTGAAAAAGCTCAGGGGCTTCTCAACTGCTTCTCAGCAACATGAAGAATCCAGGCCAGAGGAGAAAGATAAATATTTCTTATCTTTCCTGAAACTGAGATTTTTGGTAGACAGTAAAAATGCAAATGAACAGGTCTTCACCAATCTCTGAAAAACTGAAAATGGTAGAAATGAAGATAAAATATTGGCCAAATTAATAATAATGAAAACTACTCACAAGAAGGGCAAGGAATTGCATTCTGAAATTTCTATTATAAGAAATAGGATTTTTAAAACTGAAAACAATAATTAGAAGTAGCCAACAATGCTTCAAATCAAAGTCAACTGAAGTCAATGATACCTCTGCATTTACTTCAGCAGGCTTTCAATAGACTATAATTGCTTTGAGTCTTGAAAGATAATCTGTGATCATATCATGTACGTTATATCAATATAGTTGAAAACTGAGAATGTTAATCATAAAAGGCCTTTTTCTCCCATGTGTTTACCATCTCTGTCGTTTGAATGCATACATTTTTGTAAATATTTATCCAAGTTTGTATTTTTTATCATTAACTTACAAACTAAAAGTTTTACATTGTTTAAAACATCTTTATATATTTCTGTTTACTCAAGGTGTGAAGCACCTTACCTTTTGAAGAAAAGTTGCAATTCTGTCCTACCATTTCCTTAACTCATTTTTCATCAATGGAAAATTAGTAAATCGTTGTTTCTGCAGTTTTCCGTGCAATGTCAAAACAAAAAAAATTAAAAACTTTGTTTACTGAACTTCAGCAATTTATAGTAATAAACTTTGTATGAAAATGTTTACAATTTATCATAAAAATGTCTACAAAGTGGTGATTTTATTAATCTATCCTAGTAGTTCTTGTTTATCACTTTGAAAGAGCAGCCAAATTATTGCACAGGATTTTACAGTGAAATGTGTCTCCTGAAGCTTTTCTACAAAACAGAAGACACTAATTTCTCCACAACCAGTTTTCTAGAGCTTTTTATCAGTTTCAAAAATATTGTGTCTAATTACTAACCTTGTTTGTTAAACTTGATATTAACTTCATTAGCATAGCTCATAGGTGTTGCATTCACACATACATAAAAAGAATTGTTCAAAGAAAATGTAACCAGCTCAAATGACAGTTCTTAATTGCTATAAGCAGATCCAAATTAGCATTCACAGCCTGCACTTCCCTAACAACAGGCTTTCAAGCCGAAAATAATTTGTAATTCAGAAAGGATTTTAGTCAATGGATTCCGAGCATGCAAAACACTTGGCACTTAAAAATTCCAAGATCTGATGAAAACTTAACTTATGAGTTTACATTTTCTTGTTTCCTGTTAGTTTTCAGTGAAACATTCTAAAATGGATGTATGATGTGATAAAAATTGGAATTATTCCCAGACAATCAATTTAGACTAGGCTTATTGCTAATATCTGATGAAATCTTAATCTATATTTACAACAGTTCTTTACTTTGACTCCAAATGATGTAATGTCCTTATGGTTTAATAAACAGGAAAAGATGTTGAGAAAAATAATCTCTTATTCAATTTGAAACACACCAGCCTCCTCTTCACAATGTTTGTCTGTACATATGTACAGATTATAAGTATAGCTGCTGCAGTATGTTTACTCCAACAACAGATGCAGAAAAAAATCAGGCTGATTCATTGATTAATTACATAGTTGAGTTGTGTGCAACATCTAGTACTGAATGTGCATAAGTTACATGCAATTATATTTTTATGAGGATTTATGGTACATAACAAATAATGATATTTAAAAAAAAAGAACAATACTTTCCTATTACAGAAAAAGAAAAGCACACCCACACCAGTTTTTTTTTTCCTGTATTTGGTTCTTTGGAAGTCTGAAATACACAGACATCATATGATGGAAGTCATATGTGGTATCAGCATTTCTGCACCACACTGCACTTCTCTAAAAGTGCTAAAGAAACTTCTAAAATATTGTCACAGAATTTAAAATGTGATTTTGCCTCTGAGGTCTGTTCATGATTTGGGCAATATGTATGTCTTCCCTTCTTTTGCATTGGAGAAGAGGAGCAGAGAAGCACAAAATAATGGACCTGCCAAGTCTACTACGACAAAAGAGATGCTCATCATTTTGGCCTTCACCTTAAGTCCTCTCTCCGTCCCCCTTTCCCCTGGAACCTACTCCTCTGGCTTGATCCCCACCATCTGACACACCTGCAGCGCAGGGCTGCTACCTACCAGCTTCTGCAACTGTATCTGGCCAGTTGCAAGAGCCTGCTAACAATATTTACATGGCGCAGAGCATCTAACATTTTCAGGCAACAGAACCATGCTGCAACAAGGAAAATGAATGCCTAGACACGTATCTGCTTATGTGTGCCTACAACAAGACTCTCTGTTCCTACAGAAGAGCACTGGTTCCACACGGGGAACAAGACAGCAGAAGACCGCCTTCTGTACAGTTCCCAGATAAAGTATTTTGTCCTGAAGAGTAGAAGTGTTCCAAGTAAGTTCCTGATCATGTTGAAACACATTCGGGTATTATCTCAGCCATGAGAACAAATTCATGTAACATCCTAGTCCATTGGGGATTTAGGACACAGCAAGAACTTTTCCCTGAAACCTTAAAGCTGTAACTGTATTTCACAGCCACAGCCTTTTTTTGTGCATCAGGGGGCACATAGGTTTCATCTGTATTTTTATTTCATGTTTGTTTGCCATCTTGCATATTTTTGTCAGGTAGGCCACCCGTGTTGTGATAATTCAGTCTGCTGAGTGAAAATCCACGGGAAATCATGTAAAGGAATTTTGAAGCCAATTTTAGTAAAAATTCTCTGAGACAGAAATAATACTTTTACTAATTTCACCTCTCATTTTCTGAGCCATACAATATGTTTTGCATACTGTCATGATTTTAGGAGACATGCCATCTAGGAAAAAGCAAGATCCACAGATCAAAGACCTGGCAGACAACTTTGCAGGTTATGTAACCACCCTTCTATGCCAACCCCAAAAGCAAAAAAGCTGCTACATATGGCTTCTGATGGCAATCTTTTCCTCACTGTAGTTGTAAGACACATAGGAATGATTGACAGAATGTCCAACCAGACCTGTATTTCTTTCAAATAAAATTAGAAGTATGATCATTATGGGTTTATCCAAATGTTTCCGCCATCCCCACACCCTGCACATACAAAAAAAAGTTAGCTGTGATTTTTTCCCACGCTCAGCTGACACACTAGATGCTTTGGTATGAAATTATTCAGTCACAACATGAAATTAAATTTGTCTCAGACCCACCCTGTCACTCTTCTGTCTCTTCCATATGATTTAAACAAGAAAATTAAAGCCATTTTGTTACTGAAGCTGAAAAAAAGTTACAGAAGAGCAACATAAAACAGAATAGAATTTTTAGTTTCACAGAATAAGAAAAGGTAAAGCATTGGATTTCCTATGAGCCAGATTATTATCTTTTATATTCTGGATCACAATGTAGGAAATAAATATTATCATAACCACACCTCTGTCATCGAACTTCAACTACCATCACTAAGAACACTGAGATGACTTACACAGCAGCATGTGGCACCTTTAGCCAAAGAAAGGGATAGAGTAAGTGAGGAGATGAGACATGACTTTTTAGTTCTGATTCTGCATATAAACATGGAGAAATACTGGTGTGATGCATAAATGCATTAGCTTCGTGTTCCTGAAGCTCTTTGAGAGGTTCTTTTTGTGGCTATACTGCTTTGATGGTCATATCGTGAATGATGTTGCTTTTGCAGCAGCAAAATGAAAGCTGATGCGGGTTTTGGTTGCTCTGCCTCCCTCATACTGGCTACCTGCTTCTCAAAAGAGACTCCAGAAAAGGACACATGTTCACTCTTCCTTACTCAACAAACCCTGATATTAATATTTACCAGTATTAAAGTTTCTGAATCCTGTTGATTCAGAAGAGGAAACTAGAATTCTGCTCTCCTCTTCTTTCTTCTTGCTTCCTGTCTTTGGGACAAATGTTGAGATGTTGCACTCTAACCCACCTGGGATATGCTAACACTAGTTCTGAAAGCTCATCAGCACGAACCTAATTACATTAAAGTGCCAAAGTCTCATGGTTACATGCAAATTTAGATTTTTAAATGTATATAACAAGAAATGTATATAACAAAATAGGGATTTCTAATTAGAGATTGACAATAGATTTAATTTTAGTTCTGAAGTCCTCCATAGCATTAAAAATATCTTTTACGACATTATATATCAGGTCTGCATACAATACTTGCTTTAACAAGAAACTCTAAGTTAGTCTGACTTCAAAGCGAGTACATGCATATAATAGATCTTGTGCTTAACTCTGTAATAACTTCTGAACATTTCTGGAAAGACTAAACTGTGCTAGTAGGATAGCAAGGAGTTAAACGGAGGCGCAAGAAGTACGGAAAATAATAGTTAGGCCACCTATTTACTCATCATTTTACTGCTCCATTATGCAAGCTGTTATCCCAAGGCATTACACCAGTACGTTGCTAAGAGTTTACTCTCTATTGCTAGCCACGTAGGAGTTTACTACAATCAACATAGTAAATGTTCACGACAGACCCATATATATTAATAAAGCTAAAATGTTCCATCTACCATTATTATCTTTAGAGGACACTAATTTAAAACAATCTGTTAGAGTAGTTTCTGACATGTAAGAAGAATCCAGCTCTTTATCTATCTATCCGTGGTGCTGGAAATAGGGAGCCAAATATGGCAGAAATATTTCACACCTATCAGTTTATCATGGTGTCAGTTATCATCCGAAAGAAATGAAAAAGATCAGAAATAATCCAAAACGTAAGTCTAGCCAAAGGGAACCTATATTACATTATGACACATCGATTCTTCCATAAATATCCCAGTAATTTTTCCACTTTGGTAAAGCCATTTACACTTACACAGTATAATCCTTTTGCTACTTAGCACAAAGAAGTGCAATCAACACATAGTTGTAACTAGAAGAATCTGTGAAAAGGGTTAATGGTTTCCTTGGTAGAGAATATAATGAGTAGTTTTCATCACTGCATTATTCGCTACTCTTTCTTTGTAGTACTGAGATCAGATGTCATGAAAAATGATTATACAATTCAGTGATATTATCCCAGTAGACACTAGTGACCAAGCAACCTACATGCCTGAATGTGTATCCTAAAAATAACTTCCCTATCTTGTTGTTAGATGAAAAAAAAAAAAAGAAATATAAAACTAGGACTAAAATTTCACAAGAAAGCAAGCCTCCCTTCCACCAGAGCTGCCCTTGCTTGCTATTCTGTTAATGCGTCATATACTCATATTTCTTTCTTCTCCATCTCTCATCGTTGATTTACATAAAATCATAACACTTAGATTTGAGTTGGTGCAGACACCAGCAAAGACATGGGTCAGCAAATGTTTCCTACATTTACTGAAATACTTCATTCTACAAAGACAGCTGTAGGAGACAAGTGATATTTTAATTTCAAGCAATATTACAGCTTTCTTCTCAAGAAAAATTTAAATCCTTAGATAAACCCATGTATGTACTGCTAAACTTACAGAACAGAAATGTTTTTCAGAACAACTGCAGACCTAGTGATACATACGTATTTTATTAACCCTGAAAAACTATTGCCAGCAAAGTTCATGGGAGGTACATACCATTCTATTCTACAGATCAGGAAGTTATAGAAGGGAAAGGACACAGAATTTCCCAAGACTACTTAAAGTATATCAGAGATAAGAACATGTGTTTCTCAGCACCAGTTAAATCCAAAGAATCTTGCTCCTATCTGAGTTACAGTCCCCTATAAGAAATTCACCATTTAAAATCACTTTCTGTCCCTGGATGACAGCAAAGATACCCCCAAGCCTTAAGCACTATGCTCAGAGCTTGCTGTGACGATCCCCATTTCCCACCTCTGTCTTCTGCTGTGCTCCCTTCACACCAGAGAACACTGCACCCGGAGGTCTCCTCAGGCACGTGGGCCTGTGACTTTCTTCAGTTCAAATGAGGCTGATTAGCAAAAAACGTAAATTTGTCCAGCTTGACTTGTTTTGACCGAAGCAGATCCGGATGTGCTTACTGGAGTAGCAGAGTGGAGAAGTAGCAACCCCAAGGATACTGGGGAGAGGGAAGAAGGGATAAACAGCTGGGGACAACATCTTCACTGGTACTGTAAGAACCAAAAAAAAAGAGTGTAGTACACAAACAAAACCTGCAGCCCAGCTTGAAGGAAATATATGTATTGTGCTAGTCAGAGAATTTACCTAATTAGCAATGCACTAACTTGAACTCTGAACGATCATTACATGAATGCTCACCACAAGAAAGCTCAACCAACTGAACTTGAGGAACAGTAAGAGCAGAGGGGATGAAGGCAAATTGCAGGCTCCAAAGAAGAGGAGAAAAAGGGGTTGATATAATTCTCATCCACTGACTTATAGCAGCCTGGTTTCCTCCTCTTACCAGCAATAAGAGTGAACGTAAGTAAAAAACCCAAAGAAACTATTTAGCCAGCTTAGCTACTGTCCCAAATTAAACACTGGCATAACTCTATCTAATGACAATATGGTCACACCACAACTCAATTTTGAAAAATGTCTATTTTTTCTGATGTCCTCTTATAATTGTGAATTAAGAAGTAGTGTCCCCCTTGTGAATAAAGTCAGCTGCAATTATAGTGGCCAACTAACCATCAGTCCTATCTGTAATAACCCTCAGTAATGAAAATTGCTAAAAATTAAGCAATGATACTTTCTCGCAGCTCAAGAGACAGCTTGTGTAAGCCTAAAATTAGCACATACCCCTCCTCTAAGGCATTTCATCAAAATAGCACATCAACCTGAATGTGAATCAAGTGCTGCTTCTCTTCTTTCTCCTCTTTTAAACAAAATCTGCATTTCAAAGGAAACAGACAATTTTATGTTGGATAACGAAGACAGTATCTGCCAACTCTTCCTTTTGTGCTTCATGTTTTGTATCTCCCCTTTTCAGTTTTGCATCTTAAAACATCTGGTTTGGCTGGTAAGAAACATATTGTCCAAAGAAGCACACACTACAAACAATCAGAAGGTCTATTTTTTTCTTGGTATATTACTTCATGATGATACCTCTATCTCTATCACAGAATGGCTGAAGTTGGAAGCAACCTCCAGAGATCACTTAGTCCCATCCCTCTGCTCAAAGCAAAGCAAAGGGTGCAGTTATTATACATCCATTTATACTACATTTATACTACAGCAGCAGGCTCATGCTCCGATTACATCAGGATCCCATAGAACTACACGCACAAAAGCTTTGTAGGAAATAATTTCATGGCCTGATAAGTTTCCCACACAAATAAAAATGATTCAACAAATGACTACACCACAATATAAAGACTAAAGGTAACTGCAATTACCAACATGCTAAGCCTTCACAGAATATCTGTTTCACCATAACCTTCTGAACAGAAGCAACACTAGAGAAAAATTAAACAATACTGTCATAACAAGCTACATAACTGCTGCATTTTAAGGGTTGGCCAAGTGCACAATGTTTCAGAATTACACTATCTGCAATGATGGTACTCCCAGTTCAATGAACTTCAGTGCTGTTCCTTTCCACACTGACAATTTCAGAGAAAATTACACTGACTTCCTTAGGGACTCGATTTTACCTGAAAAATGTAATAGAGAAAGTATGTACAAGTGTCTCTAAATTGGGGCCCAAGTGGAGAAATTTATTATGGATGATCACAAATCTCCTTTAACAGATGTCTAGCTTTCCATTGGAACCTCTCACTGCACATTCTTTTTAAATTCCTAAAAAACAAATGTCTCTCAAGGTATCCTGACGGTTGATATTATTTTGGACGCTCACTTATGTTCAAGAGCAAACATGGCCATTTTGAACATAAGCTTGACCGGCCGTACTTTATAGAAACATAAACTGTAAACCAAAAAATTAAAATCAGGATGACTCTGTCAAACTAGATTTTAGGCACAAAAAAGTGTTAAAATATGGTGTAATGTTAAAGAAACAAACAGACAAAAAGCTCATAAGAACTAAAGTATTCACCAAGATGAACAGCTCTTCTTCACCGTTTCAGTAGCTCAAAGAGAGGCAGCAGTCCCAAACACATTTCAGCATCTGTGTCAAGCCACGATTTTCTCAGTGTGGCATACCCTATGTTCGCTGCTAATGTAAAAGTAATATTTTGTGACGCAGTAAAAACATGAATAGATATAGATGTAAAATTTTAAGTCTGCATTTAGATCCAACTACACCTTATAGATTTTAAAGAAAAATTCTTCCCAAATTCGTCTGTTATGGAGGGAAAGTTACCTCTATTTATCTGAATGGACTACTAAACCCAAAGGATGGCAGATAAGTTTTCCCAGGGAAATGATGTTTCAGGATGGAAGCTGAACAATGAGGTGAGATGTGGAGGACCTAATGTGGGGACCTAATATATACTTACAAATATCTGAATATCTTACAAATATCTTACAAATATCTGAAGGGTGGGTGTCAGGAGGATGGGGCCAAGCTCTTTTCAGTAGTGCCCAATGACAGGACAAGGGGCAATGGGCACAAATTGAAGCACAGGAAGTTCCATCTGAACATGAGGAAGAACTTCTTCACTCTGAGGGTGACGGAGCACTGGAACAGGCTGCCCAGGGAGGTTTTGGAGTCTCCTTCTCTGGAGATATTCAAGACCCACCTAGACAAGGTCCTCTGCAGCCTACTGTAGGTGACCCTGCTTAGGCAGAGGGGTTGGACTAGATGACCCACAGAGGTCCCTTCCAACCCCTACCATTCTGTGATTCTGTGATTCTGTCCGGAAGCAGAAGATGCCAAATGTTTGTGCTTCTTTTCTGCCTCTTCATGGCAATTCCCTCTAACAATCAAAGGCACATCCTTGTAAATGCTAGTAAAAGTCATGACAAAGGTTAAGCCTAATCCACATATTTGAAGAATCAAAAGGCTCTCCAAGCTTATAGCACTTTAAAAACAGAGTTTAAGCAAGTGGCATTTAAAAAGCAAGAGAAATGAGCATATTTGAGAATTGTGCATTTCTGCATAAGCAGATGTCAGTTTACATAGATAGTGCAGCAGAAATAACAACTAAAAAAGTTCTGTCTCTCCCAGGCACCAGTTTCTTCTTTATGTTACTTTTAAAAAGCCCAGATATGGGAAAAGACAACTAGACTTGAAATACAAATTTTGTATAAAAACTGACATTACCCTACCTAATGTGGTTTAGTAAAAACCTCTATGATTAAGCAGTCACAAAGAATGAATGTGGTTTTCTGCAGCTGTCTCCTGCAGCTTCCAAATCAAAAATCACTGCAGGGTTGGAGCCCAGTTTCAAAATCTTCAACTTGAAGGCAGTTAATGCTGGATGAAGACCTTGTAAGTAGAGCCCCAGGAAATTGCTGTGCTGGATTTGTCCTGTGGGAGGTGTGACCAAGTAAAGATCTCTGGATGTGAGTCTCAAAAAAAGCCTCCTGAACCAAGTAATCGAATGTCATTGCCAACATCAACTGATCATCTTTAGTGAGAAAAAGAACTATTTATTTTCAAATACATATATAGATATATACTGTATTACTAAACAACAAGAATGATTTTTTTGGAGGTTAAATGAACATTTCATAGCACAGAAACAGTTAAAAAACAAGAAATAGTTTCAGTGCTTTCAGTAAAAGTTGAAAACTATAGTATCAAAACAGATTCAGATAATTAACATCTTGAAAATATATCACAGTAGCTTACATTATAAGATCTAGTAAAAATTCTTATATCCCACGTAAGGCCTGAAAATATATCATAGTAGCTTATATTATGAGATCTAGTAAAAAATTCTTATATCCCACGTAAGGCCTGATTAAGGGGGTCAGGCTGGTATATATACATTTGGACTGAAACTTCCTTTCATAATTTCACAACTTTCTTTCAATACAAATTTTATACAAAACACATTTTTACTATTTCACTCTCTGTAAATCAAGTATCACTGATGCACTTGCCATATATATTCTGCAGGTAGAATATAATCGGAATCATCATTTCTAAAAACAACATTCTTTGAGAGATCTAACTGCATGTCATACTGTTCTGTATTAAAAGGCCCAGGAAAAAGGAAAGAACCTGTTAAGATTCTCATCCTTTAAAAGAAATGAAAAGAACAGCAAAAGAAACAAATAACAACCTTTGTCTCTTCATGTGTTTTTCCTTAAATTAGTGCTAGGGAATGGGGGGGGGAGGGGGGAATCTGTCCCACACCCTTCCCTGCTCTCTCTTGCTCTTTCTTTGCTTTTCTTTTCTCTGTGGGAGAATGCTATTATACAATAAAAATGTCTTTTCAGTAATTTGTCATCTGATTTGAAATCATTCATTTCAATACAACCTTTTGTTAAAATTAGGCAGAAGAACACATCTCTTTCTGCAGAAGGGCACAAATTAACTTTCTTCCTAGTACACACCGGGTGGACTAGTTCTACTGACAAATTACATTACATGAGCATTAACACTTATAGTTGGGAGATGAACATATTTGACATACTTAGATCATACTATGTGGTGTAAAAATTTGAACTAGTGCACATTATCACTTTCCTATTCTAAAGCTTAAATTTAGTATCTCAAGATCCTCCTAAAATGGACAGTATTTGACAAGTGTTAAACTTTGTACTTTTACAAAATTATTCTTGCCTAGTCATTTTGTATGTACATACATACTAAAAGGGAGAAAGCAAAAAATACATTTTTAAGCATATGGTGACTTAGAACCTAAAGTTGTCTTCTTTTCACCTACCCCAACATCATCTATGAAATGGCAGTGCTATCACAACCCTTATTTCTGAACAACTTCCTATTATTTGAAGTCCTGCATAAACACAGACTGCAAGGTTGGACTTCTACGACTGCTCTACATATTTCAGTAAGTCTGCAGGAAGTTTACAAACCTACTTCTTTACAGAAAAATATCCCTCTGCTTTTAGTGGTCAGATATTTAAACTACCTCTCATGTCCCAAAGTGCAGAGACCATGCTGCTAATGCCTATATTTGTGCATATAAATCTCTAATCTGTCAATCCAGTTCCCCATGAATAGTCTATTTAGGTTGGGTTTAAAGCAGTGGGAAGTCGACCTACATGAGAGAGTTCTCTTGTAAAATGACCGGAGGTCAGTGTTATTATCTCTGTAGGCTACCAATGGTGCATTTGTTCCACCCTATGTATGAGTCATTCATTTATAATAAGCTCCACTGCGCTTTGAAAGTGCTGGGAGGGATGGGTACAGAAGCTTATCTTCTGTCAATTGGCTGAAGCGTAAGACGACTCAAAAAAAGAGATGTCATCAGTATTTAACTGTTCAACTAGAAGACGATTAACTTTGTTATAAATAAATTAGAGACCTTACACCCAAATCCCAGTAAAAGTATGCTATAATCACACTTTCTATTCAGACTGCCACTTTGTTGTATACTTCCTTCACTTTCAAAGTTTGCATTGTTTATAAATACATACTGAAGATGTGTACTGTCGGTAGTAACTTCCCATTAAAAGCATCAGTAGTTACAAAAGCCAGTTTAAGTAATTAAAGTACAGTCACATTATCAAGATAGGGTTCTATATCCCAGTGTTTATCTTTCACTCATAAAATTTAAATAATCCAAATAAACCAAACTGAATATTCTATTGAAAGTAAACTACATACAGATTTAGGTTCAGATTTTCCAGAGTCTACAGGAGTTAGATGCAAAACCCCCATACGGTTTGCACAGAGTGGAACATTTCTCTTTTACAGGTTCTTCAAGGAGTGACAGAGGAAAGTGAAAGGAAAACACAATAAACCAGAACTGTTTCAGAATTCCCACAATCGCTGACATTTGTAAATGGCTGTGGAATTCATGCAAAAACATATTCTCCTACTCAATGTACGTGTTTACATGCTGGCTTAATTCATAGTTAAATAAATCATAATACAGAAGCGTTATTTAAATGTTTCATACTCTCTTCTTATGATGCACTCTGGCCAATCTTGGAATCCCTCAGACAATTTAGCTGCTGTTATTTTTTTTTTTAACTTCTTCCATCTCCCTGAGGCCTCTCCTTAAAAGCCTTTTCACCTGTTCTCTTTATAGGATGTGGCATTTTTAGATGGCAGACCATAGAACTAAAGAGCAGTTAGTTAAGGCTTTCTTAATACAAGAGACATCGGTGTCAAGACAGATAAATTTCTGTGGCTTTGTCTTGAAAAGATACAGAACAATACAACTTGGCAGCTTGACAATTCTTGCAGGCTTTGTTTACTGTTCTTGCAACATTCACAGCAAATGAGATCACCAATCAGACAAGGTCAGAATATCATACTATCCAAATACTGGATAAAACACAGCACGGAGCACGCAAAGCGAATGTCATACACCATTACAGAGGAGCTCAGATTACTGTAGGCATACAGGACCATGCATCAGCAGTACTTGGATTTGATGCAACATTTACCACTTTGACAGAACACTCCAAAATAACTGCATATATAATTTATTTAAAAAAGAAAAGATTTTTACTTTCTTTAATAGTATTCTGGAGCCATGAACAGAAAGTGTAATCATTTTTTTGAGTGCAGTTGCAGAGGTTACAAAAAAATGGGGTTTTTTTCCATTGCACAACAAAACATTTCTGAAACCTATTCGTATCCTTTCCAGGTTATACAATGTCTACTTTCAATTCAAGTACCAAACATGGACTCACTCGCAAAGCTGAAACACTGGAATACAGACAAGGGGCGTAAAGGTCACAACAGGCCTGACATCTTTACAGGCCCGTCTTCTCACTGACAGATTTCCCAAAACACACTGTGCTTCTTGTTAAGCAAGTGTCACAAGTTTCTTTATCGTCTTCTTCCAAGGTGTTAAACAGCTCTGTAGTGTTTGATAACCTGTCATCACCCAACAAATGTTAGCAATAAAGAAAAAACGCACTGGCATTTCATGACAGTACTATAAAACATACTCAAGAGCTTTCCCCTAAATTCACTATTTGATAAAACCACAATGAAAAGTAGAACTGTATTGAGGTATTTCAGCCTTTCCCCAGAAAAAAAGCAAAAACCAAACCATAATGCACTTAAAATGTCACTCTGAACTAACAGATCAATCAAGTGAGTTTTTGTGCAAACACAAAACACACTTGCCACACACACATCTGTTTGAAGTGCACTATCTATCCAGAAAATTGTGACCACTCAAGGGGGGAAAACCTTCAAATTATTATGATATACACTCTTCTTTCTTTTTTTAGTTCCATGCTGAAAAATTTCATTTTTTTTAATAAAAGGTAAGCCAGAGAAGTAAAATCGCAGCTCATTTTCTATCAAGGGAAAGATTTTGTAGGCCGATGGCAGAGGTGCAATAAGCCTCCACGAGAAGGATCCTGCTGGCAGGGCAAGAACAATCCCCATGGTTCATCAGCAAAGATGTGGGTATGTGGTCTGCCTACACTACTGTGCTGCCTGTTCACTGCTCCTTCACCACCATGCTCTCCTCTTACTATCTCTTTTGCAGAATACCACCAATGTCTTTAACGTTTTGATGTGATCTGCCAAAAGGAGAAGCTTAAATAGCCATTAAGCACATTATACACTTCAGAAACACTTTTAAATCAGTATTACATCTGACATCCTTTCTACCACTGAAGCAGTAAATAGGGGGAAGAGCTGAATTTCTAATTAATTCAATCTTCCCATATTAGTGATTAAAAACATTCATGTAGATGAATAGTGTTTGCAAATCTATTTTGCTGTTGATGTTCTCTGGATAAAAAAGATTAAAAGGACATCTTTGAAGAACTGCATATAGATACACCCACTTCCTTATAATAACTACTTCCAAATATATTATAAAATGAATTTGCATAACGTTGGACCCAGGAATAATGAGGAATAATGAGGACAAATAAGCCTTTCCCTCAAGATGATGATGACCTACTTACTTGCCATTTAAGGAAATAAATTCTTCTTTCTGTAATACTTTCAAACCCTTACTAAACCTAGGAAAGATGAAAATCAGATGATTTCGCCTACAGCCAGGTATTACTTTGAATGAAGTACATATTGTGATTTTATGCACCACTATTACGCTTTAACAAAATATGTATTTCCACACAATAAAGCTGCATTATTTTAGTTCTCCTGGTTTCAGTTTATTTAATGGTAGGGCTAGAAATTAAAAGGAAAAAGCAAGGCAAGAAAGCTACCAACCGAATCTCTTCTTTTTTTTAAACACTAATTTGTTATTCAAATGTCTTATGTAATTGTAGATTAATTTTAAAATATTCAGTTATGAAACTGAAGGATTTAACTCCTCTTTTGAAGAAAATGAGTGATTAAAAGGCGATTCTCTTCTGTATCATGACCCCACCAAAAAAACAGGTCACAATTATCACAGGAGTTTTGTATGATGACGCAAAGCAAAAGACGACTTTGGATGAGGAAACTGTGCAGCAGGAACAGCTGAACTCTAAAGAAACACAATATCTCTGTCACGCAGAAACCTTCAACGACAAATAATGGTAGGAAAATAGAACCCTAAATAATATATGTGCAGAACAGACCTCCAGTAGAAAGATGTTAGAGGTTTTTTCTGAGACACCAGCAGTTCTTCAAGAAATATTTGCTAAGCCGATGAACTTCCAAGATGACAAAGACAGGTTTGGTAGTGTTTTCATTGATTTAAATAGTTATTTGTCCACTCTCACTATCTCAGAGCTTCTTTACAGCCACAACTTCTAACCTTCCAAAAACCTCACCCAAAAAACTCCAATTTCCCCCCTTTCTCACAGCCCTTGAGGAGCTTTATACCTGCCACCCAGCGAGTGAATAATGATATCCGCAAATATCACTCAACTGTATAGTCCAGACCCGAACAAAAATTAACAGCTGTGGCCAGACTGATCCCTGCCTGCTGAGTCTGACCATACCTCCTCCCATGGGCACTCCTGCCACCCAGAAGCAAGCATGGTGAGTTCCCCTCCTAACAACAGCTGCTTGGACCAGCCGGGGACGCATTCACTCTCTACTGTATTCTCAGGCCAACCTAAAAGAATTCCAGACATTTGGATGAGCAACACATCAGAACCCACGCGATGCTAAAGCCTGGTTCAAGTGAACATAAGTTGAAAACAATGATTAAGTGGCAACTACTCTTTAATCAATAACTCCATTGTTTACTAGGGCTAACAGGGTTCATATTTACGTAAATCAAAAATAAGTCCCTCCTGAAAGAGTTCAAAATCCAGTTATATCCAAAACACAGCTAAACGTTTTACAGAAACCATGAAATTGGAGATAAAAATTCCTAATATAAAACTGCCTTAAAAATTGATTCTGCATTCCTAACTCTGGAAAATTTGTACTGTCTTCAGAGTGTGCAGTTCAAATCCCAAGTGTTGTAAATGAATTTTCTTTTCCTGCTCATGCCCTGATTTATTGTGGATATTTAGATTTAACATATTTCGGATACAACAATAGGCACCTGTTTTCTTTACCCAAAGTCAGAGGTTGCAGGCTCTGACATTTGTTGGAATCCACAGGTTTTACATCTTAATTGAAGCACAGCATTAGATATTCTGGGGTAAAGATCCTTCTTGTTCATAACTCAAGTCTCCTGGTTCACACTCCAAAGGAAAAATCCCTTTCCAGAATTAACTGTGGCAATCCTTTCATTCCTAAATGCATAAGCTGAAAACACTTTCCTGATAAAGGAAATCCCTTTTATGCACACATGCACCAGCATCAAACTAGTACAATGCTGAATAGTTATCCTTTGTCTTCTTTCATTTCAGTGTAGTGGATCCTGCTGGTATTCCTGCATGGGGAACTCCTTAGGCTGAACACGAACCCACAATACCTGCTTACATCCCATACACATTAAATACGTATGTCAACATTCAAGAAATATGGCTATGATTTTCCCCTTCAATTTACACCCCATCTAATTGTTCACTTGTATAAAATGAGGATGCAAACCAATTTTAAATCAGACCGCAGAAAGCAGCCTTTAGACCCAATTGCAGATTCATAAATTACTTCAGAAAGGTTACGGTACTGGAAAACAGGCCTGAGTCTTTTTCTGTCACTATTTCAGTTTTGGGGATTTGTATCTGTATGGTTCTAGGCTGCCTCTGTATGTTTAAATTCTTCAGGCCATTGACATTGCCAAAAACATTTCATTTGACTAAAATCAGAATGCATGTTTGTAATCCACGTAGTAGGTGTGATTATTATGCAAGAACTGTCAAAATCAGTTACCTTTTTGACCTGTTAGCCTGAGACTACACCCTAAACTGACTTTGAGCAGAACTTTCTACGGAAACTCAGTAAGAAGTTCTGCTGAAAATCCATGGCACAAACACAGCTCTTCGCACTCTCTCAGGAACATTTTTGTCTGTTGTGTATAGAGAGTTATTCTAATATACAGACAGTGCTGAAAGTCAATTAACTCTTCAATGCTTGATTAAATATCATACTTGGTGTTATGAAACAAAATCTCCAATTTCTGTTTTAGCACAGACCATGCTTCTGTGCTCAGATAGCTCCCCAATTCTTTGCAGGTGCTCAAAAGTGCAAAACAGTCATAGCTCCTACTTCCAGCTCAATGCTTTCCTTACAACTCAGTGAGCGTGTGGAGAAAAGGGCACTCTGCATCCTTGTCTGTGTGCCTCAAAGACAGTTGCCTTCCTCTCAGCATAGTATTCTCATCTACCCAAGCACATTTTTATATCTCCTTCAATATTACAGTAATGGAGAAACTCCAAGGTAGGTCACTTGAAAGAGCGCAGTCTTGCCTTATGGATGGATATAAAGCTTGTTTAACGTCAGTATTCCTTACTTCAGTGGGTTTTGAATAATGCCCTAAGCCTAGTCAAGCAAAACTCCTTTTAAAGTCAAGGCTAAGATACAGATGTGCTTCTGGTTTTCAGGCTTTGTCCCTTTACAGTGGCTTGAATATATTTTATTACTACATTAAAGGTCAGTGCAAGTACATTTTATCTTTGTCGCTTAACTAGATCTATATTTGATCTAACTCTGCAGTTGTCTCCCACAAATGGAGAAAAGGACCATACATTTAAACAGACTATTACAGCCAGTTTTGCACCAAGAATTAATTAGGTTAATGAAATGAAATTTAATAAGATAAAATTAAGATTCTGATCTCAACTGAAAAGTTTTACATTTGTACAGATTCTCTGACTTCTGTGAGTTATTAAAATTCCCAAATAGTAATTCATGGACCTGAACTTAGGGAACAATCATTGTATTTGGGAACTCAAAATCTCAAATACGTTTCCATGTTATATATTTCCCTCTGCATATAGAGTGCAAAGTTATTGAAAGATGAGAAAAAAGTATGTACAAGGATTGAGCAAACTGAGTGGTGAGAGACCTGAGAAAACTCTAACTATTTAAAAGCAGGAATCTGTTGCTTGCTTTCAAGCAGATTTACTACTAATTTTCCTTAGTCTTAGTAGTAATGTCTGTCTGTATTGTCTGACCAGTGTTGCTCCAGTGATGATTGACATTCTGCTACATGTTACTTTATCAGTCGCTTCCTAGATGACAAAAATCTACAGCTGATTAAGCTGCATAGCTCCGTGGCTATTTCAAAAGTTTCTAGGAAAAGATTATTTCTGTGCTCAAATACCTCTAAATAAAGGGTTCTGCAGTCTGAATATCCCTGAATTCTGAACAGTGTTCAGTGAAGCAGATAAAGCTAAGTTAAAGAAGCATTTAGTGCTTCAGTGTGCCAGCTTCAATAAATATCTGTCGGGTATGTGTGCATGTGTGCGCGCGCCCATGCACATATTCCTCCCTTTAGCTGCAGTGTATGTCTGTATATAGTGTAGAGTATGCAGACTTAAGATCTAAAGCCAGTATTTCTATTTTTGAGAGTGGAGTTGAGACTGCTGTGCTATTATCCTCAAAGCCAGTGTTGGCACAATTCAGTCATTGCTGACAATTTTGTGTCCCTTCTCTGTAAAAGAGGGATACTTAATCTTTGGCTGGTTATGTTCAGCAATGGTTCAGTTTTCTCAGTATTCAGCAGCTAAAATTTCAGACAGCACAATGATCAGACTTGCTTACCTCCATTAGCAAGTGGACCAGATGCAAAGGGCCAGAAAAGCAAGCTCCAAAAGAGTCAACTTTTTCTATAAAAGCACAACGAAGATCAATGAGAAATGCAGCAGAATTCTGTATCAATAAAAACTTGGGTCACAGGGACAGATAACGGGTATGATCCTTTCCTCCCCACCCATCACAAGGGCTCTAGCAGTAGTGATCATCTCTTAGCAGAAGAAAAACGATCACACAAAATGGACACAAAAATGATCAGCGGGCTGGAACACCTCTCCTATGAGGACAGACTAAGAGAGTTGGGTTTCTTCAGCCTAGAGAAGAGAAGGCTGCAGGGAGACCTTCTAGCAGCCCTCCAGTATTTAAAGGGGGTTTATAAAAAAAGATGGGGACAAACTTTTTAGTAGGGCCTGTTATGATAGGACAAGGGTTAATGGCTTTAAAATAAAAGAGAGTAGATTTAGAATAGATATAAGGAAGAAATTTTTTACAATGAGGGTGGTGAGACACTGGACCAAGTTGCCCAGAGAGGTGGTAGATGCCCCACCCCTGGAAACATTCAAGGCCAGGCTGGATGGGGCTCTGAGCAACCTGCTCTAGTTGAAGATGTCCCTGCTCATTGCAGGGGTGTTGGCTAGATGACCTCTAAAGGTCACTTTCAACCCAAACTATTCTATGATTCTACGAAAACCAAAAATAACCTCATTGTAACCATTTATCCTAGAGACAGAAAGTTAACAGCAGGACCCTTCAGAGTGAAGGCCAAGCAAAACAACAGCCGTCAAGCCCCAAGGTGTGTTCTTCAAGACAAAAACATTTCAGTTGAACAAACCAACAAACAGTAAGAGCTGAGAAACCAAAACTAGTGTCTGTGAAAGGACATACCCTTTATGCTCCGCAGTAGCACCCAAAAAAATAAGTAATAATGCTTAAGTAAATTTTTTCTAGCAGCAGGTCACTGCACACCTGCAGGTTTACTTATCTATGGAGAATCTAGCTAGTAATACAGTATTAGACTGGAGGGATGACTGATGTGATCCAACACTACAAGTATGAAGAACATGGACTTTCAATATTTCCACTTATTTCAATGTCCTATGTTCTAATATAACTGGTTTTTTGATACCCGGAAAATACAGAGCGATACATCAGAGGATTACAAAGTACCATAAGCATTGTTTCGATTCAAATTCTGTTTATTTGTCAGTTCTCAAGGCCCTTAGAGAACAAAGGGACTCCTGTCATCACCGCACATTTATACACTAATGCTTTTGTATAAACACAAACACTGAATCACAAAGCTCTTTCTTCTATTTCCCCAAACACAATTATCCTGAAACTTCAGTCAACCTATTTCTTGGCTAGTTAAGCTTTAATCACCTAAACACTATGGTTCTCTCAGCCCCCTTTACCTTTTCATAGATGAATGATAAAAAAATCAAATAATCCTTAGAATGAAAGCAATCATTATTACCTCCTGATTTATTATACGTTCAGGATTACTTTAGCTATTTAGCACACCAATAATCTGACCAATTCTTACAAACTCTATTCTAATAAATGGTTCTACCTTATCTTTTACTAGACATGAAAGAAAAGCACTCTGTCTTTCAAGCAAGAAATTCTTATTCATTCTTTCTTTTTAGCCAAAAATCAAAACATCTATTATCTCACCCTCTCATGGGTGATATTTAAATCACGACAGATTGACAATACCAAGAATCACTATTCCTCTTAAACGTTACAAAGCTATGCCTATGCTGCTGTAGCTTTCTTGTGTAAGTAACAGTGGCTCAACACAGTTTCCAGCAGAGATGTGAGTTTCCAGGCTAAGAAACCTGGAATGTTCCAGCTACTTCAGGCTAATGATCTCTCAAATGCACACTAATATGTTTGATAAAAGTCTCCCAGCGTGTGTGCACAGAATGCTTACCATAAGAATGACAGCACTGTGGGCAGGGCAAATCACTGACACCATTTCAGACTGAGTTAGATGCTGGAGGCACAAATTAAAACTGTGAGCTTTCATTTCAGTGGGCTTTGACAGATGGAAGAGTGCATCAAATCTCTAATTGTTTAAACCATTAACTCATCTTTCCACCTGCATTATCTTTGGAAAGAGCTCAGCTGGAAGCCTGGAACAATAGCTCACAGACTGAATTCAGGAGTGTATTATTCTAAAAAGAAATCAGAGTTGTCTTTTTGAAACAGTCTGTTTATTTGGCTGCAGCATTTGTAAACTTATTTATCTTTATTTTCACATTTTCCTCTCAGTTCCGAAAACTGAAAAAACAGCCTTTCAGCCTTTCTGCAGAATCAATCAATCAGGGACCACTGCCTTGGCTGCTGGGAACAAGAAAGTTGTATTGCAATTCACAGTGCATGATGATGATTCTCATTTATCTCCAGTCCTTGTAAATGCCACTGCACATGCAGCTCTAAATTATGCCTGCTGGTCTTTTGACTTTCAGTTGCTTACAAAAAGAAAAACATGCGTAAGGAGCTGTAAAAAAAAAATTATCTCTACTTCACAAATTCTCTTGAAATGCCTTTCCCAGTCTTTTTGACCCCCCCCCCCTTAGGGCTAAAATACATTTTTCACTAAACCAGCATCAATGTAGGACACTCTGTCATTTCATGTTACTCTCACTAGCATTCATCTCTTGCTGTTGTTTTTCTAGGGAAGCACCTGTTATGTGCTCAGCACTTCCAAGTACTCGAGAAGAACGGCCTCGGCACTATGGAGCTCACACTGTAAAAACAAACTGGCAAAATGGAGCAGGAACAGCAAATGCTGAGACTGTTCAGCCTGGAGAGAAGAAGGTTCAGGGGATCTTACCCTTGTGTATAAATACCTGACGGGAAGCACTGAAGAAGAGGGAGCCAGGCTCTTCTCAGTCATGCCCACAGACCAGACAAGAAGCAATGGGCACAAATTAAAAAACAGGAAACACAAAAAAATTTTTATTGTGTAGGTGGTCAAACACTTGAACATGTTGCTCAGAGAGGTCGTTGGTCTTCATCTGTGGAGATACTCCAAACCCAACTGGACATGGTTCTGGACAACCTGCTCTAGCTGACCCTGCTTGAGTAGGGGGGTTGCACTAAAAAAATCTCAAGAGGTTCCTTCCAACCTAAACAATTTACTGATTCTTTGGCAGATTTGTAAGAAACAGGTAGCTGGGTATACAGAATAGTGACACTAGTGGAGAGAAAGAGGCAAAATGGCACGTAAAGATTTTCAGAGGATAAGTTAAGGAGAGACAAAGTTTTAAACAAGAATTATGTAAAGATTTGAAACTTAAATCCAATAGCAAAGGTGAAGTCAGTGGAGGAATTCAAAACACAACATAAAACAGTTCATTGCCATTGTACAAAAAGAGCAAACCTCCAGTGCGACATTGTTATCCATGAAGTACTCGAGCAGTCCTTGCAGACTATTTTATTGGGCCAGACTCTGATAGTGTTTCAGACATCAAGTAGTACATTAATCCACACAGAACTGTTAGTGGGAGGATGATCAACAAATTTTGTGATTACTGTAATGCTTTAGTTCAAGTGGATGACATAAAGAGGAAGCTACTAGTCCAAGTAAACAAGAGGAGTAAGACAGACCCTCCCCCTGTGTGCAGTCAGTATATGCATATAGTCAGTGGGTTAATATGCATAAGAAAATAAAAAAGTTTTGAAAATGAGTGGACGTTTTCTGCTTTTCTCTTGAACTCACTAAGTAAACTGTATATCATTTTAAGAAGCAATATCACGAAATTGTCACATAACAACATCTGTACATAGCCTAAAAACAAGAATACTATTTTCTACCCTTATGGACATTGGAAATTGCAAGTAAAATGTGTAAGATCAGCTTCAGAAAACACAAATCTAATAACAACTGTATCTGGACAAAATTCTTCTCTTAACACCGAACATACATCTCTCTACTCAGAATTTCTCATTAAAGTCAATGAGAATTCCACTAGAATAGCTAGAATCCAAACAGATTTCATTATGTGACTTTTACTAGAAAATCTGTTTTAGAAAAGAAAAAGGAAAAGTGTTCTGAGACCTATCACTTCAACAGATATACAAACCTCAAACAGCACGTGTCACAAAAGTTTCTCAACAGCAAAACTAGCCATTCTGGTTTAGACACTCTGTATACTCAACCAACGGGACTTTAAACACTGACCTGTCCTACCTACCCTTCCCTCCTTAGGAGCTGCCACTACGCTCAAAAATTAAGAAGATTAAGTTTTTTCTACATTTTGTCATTTAGAAGGAACTTTTCCAGTACTACTGAGGGTTACAAATGTGTATCAAAGCTGACTGACTACTTGTATTGGAAACAAGCCAAATTCTTTAAACTGAAATAACACAGTATATTATTACGTTAGAAGAGATCAATACATTACAGACACTACTTCTTCATGTATATAACCTGTATCACACAAAATACAACTAATCAGAGGGGAAAAGGAGGAAAAGCCCAAAGTAGGTTTTATTGGCATACCTACACATGTGGTATCAATCCTAATAAGGGTGGCAATGCTAGTGGGAACATTTATGCTGCTCTGCTCCTGGGAGCACAGAAGGCTCAGGAGCGTATCTGAAATGCTTGTACACCAACGCATGAAGTATGAGAAACACAGAATCACAGAATCACAGAATAGTAGGGTCACCCCCGAAGCAGGGTCACCTACAGCAAGCTGCACAGGACCTTGTCCAGGCGGGTCTTGAATATCTCCAGAGAAGGACACTCCACAACCTCCCTGGGCAGCCTGTGCCAGTGCCCGATCACCCTCAGAGGGAAGAAGTTCTTCCTCATGTTCAGACGGAACTTCCTGTGCCTCAGTTTGTGCCCATTGCCCCTTGTCCTGTCACTGGGCACCACGGAAAATAGTCTGGCCCCATCCTCTTGACACCCACCCTTCAGATATTTGTTAAGCATTTATAAGGTCCCCTCTCAGCCTTCTCTTCTTCAGGCTGAACAAGCCCAGTTCCCTCATCCTCTCCTCGTAGGGGAG
>Ga0065711_1027598_pt1 | contig 47729 bp, 28 predicted proteins | sample Hoacrofraction12_FD_59098 | JGI IMG/M metagenome (GOLD analysis project Ga0065711, IMG submission 59098) | Hoatzin crop microbial communities from Cojedes, Venezuela - Epithelial fraction 12 v2 (version 2) | ecosystem: Host-associated > Birds > Digestive system > Esophagus > Crop | place...
TTCTTTCTTTCTTTCTTTCTTTCTTTCTTTCTTTCTTTCTTTCTTTCTTTCTTTCTTTCTTTCTTTCTTTCTTTCTTTCTTTCTTTCTTTCTCTCTCTCTTTCTTTCTTTCTTTCTTTCTTCTTTCTTTCTCTCTCTCTTTCTTTCTCTTTCTCTCTTTCTTTCTGTCTCTCTTTCTCTCTTTCTCTCTTTTTTCTCTCTCTCTTTCTCTCTGTCTTTCTCTCTCTCTGTCTTTCTCTCTCTCTATCTCTCTCTCTCTCTTTCTTTTTTTCTCTCTCTCTTTCTCTCTGTCTTTCTTTCTCTCTCTCTTTCTGTCTTTCTTTCTTTCTCTCTCTCTCTATCTCTCTCTCTCTCTCTGCCTGGCTGTCCCCCTTCCTGTTTATGATACATGCAAAAGGTTTGAGGGGACATAAGGGTTTTTCTTTCTCAACACATTTTATTTTAGAAATGTCAAGATCATTTAATTTCCTAACCTTTTTGTGAATATCTTGAATTATAGGGAAGAGCAGTGGGAACTTTCTCAGACCTCATTTTGAGAGGTGGTGAATTTTCCATTTTTAAGAAGGAGATATTTTTCCCTGCAGGTTTGCCGGGGGTCTGAGTTATGCAGAGGAGAGTAACGTAGTAACTTTCAAGGTTTCAGTACAATCCTTTTCTTTTTGACCGTGCTTGTTGTATTGTCCTTTGTTGTGTTACGACATCATGCGGCTGTTGTACATGTGATGACATAAACCCATTTGCCTTCAGCCATTCATAGAGTCCCTTGGTGAAAACAGGATCTACAAGTACTTCTCTAGGAAGTAAGAAACCCAAACATTCCCTTTTGCTCTCCCTGTTTAGGTGCTCGTCATTTCTGTGTATGTAAATTCCTACCAGTGAAGAATGCAGGACCAGTCCAGACTCTCAGTTAGACATGAAAATAGACATATTTCATTTTCATTTGCTGGAGCTGCAGTGAGTCAGTGCTGCTCACTCTGCCCCAGCCCCCCTGGTACAGAGGGAAGAAAAACTCCAACAAAGGAAAGGAGATGGAAGGGGCGTGATGCAAAAATGCAAGGAAAGCAAACCAAATAAATAAATCCCTCCATCCCAAATACTTAGTTGGAGTTTTATGTTTGAATTTTTACCAAATACCACTCTATTTAAAGTATTCCACATTTCTTGGATGCAAAACTTAAATATGTGCCCCGCAGAGAGACTCCAGTAGCTCTGCTTTCTCTAATAAATTATCTCTTCTGAGATTAACTTGGGAGCTGGCAGTAAGGTCAGTATTTCATTTCATAGAAGTCAGCTCACACTGACAAGGGTTTGGCCTTCTTAGTGATGGGCTGTTTGCTGCTCAGAAGTGTGAGGAATGGCTTTCTGAACTATCGATAGCTTGCTTTTGCTAAAGTTCATGATCAAATTTAGCTGGCAAGTATCAATGTGCTACACCCGGACTGAAGGGCTGAGAGGCTTGGGCCTTGGGCCAGCCGCTAAGGTTTGATTTTTAAATCAGAGGCTAACTCTTCCATTAGTGTAAGTCAGTGGTTTGTAATAATGTCAAATGAGATTTGTGTCAGAGTAGCCCAGACTACAGCCTGGTCTTGGGATTTTAAAAGGAATAGAAAAATTAGGCTGAGATCGTTAGTATTCTGTTTTCACTTGGTTTTGGTGTGCCTGTGTGTAAATGTGCCTACACACACATGCACACATACGCGGCGTTGCATTTCATGCCCATGGATGTTTACCAGGGCTGTGTGGCTGCTGTTTAACAAGAACCTAAGAGTGCAAAATCTTCATCCTGGTGCAGTTTGATTGACGTGTGCAGAGATCTCATGTAAAGGCTCTGGGATCCCACTTTTCACCCATAAAAGGAAAGCAGGCAGGCTTCATCCCCGGCTAAACCCTTTGCACAATATGTATCAATAATGAGGCAGCATCTATTTATATATTGCTACTGGAAATGACTGAATTCAGACAGAAGTTGGTGAGGCATCCTGAGCTCCAGCAGCCTCCGTGGTGTCTATTGTTAGTACCCAGGATGACTCCTCAGGCAGACTGGGAAGAGAGGCACGATTTGGAGCCTACCACGCTATGGGGAGGAATACCAGCTTCGGCACTTGGCAGGTGGTGTCTCCTCTCAGAGAACGCCTTCGATAACTCTGCCAGGACCCAGCAGTCATGGAGGAGGAATGCAGGAGAAATGGTTGCAAGAGCAGAGTGGCAAGAGCGCAGCCCCAGTGCTGCTCCCCAGAAAGGGGCACGCTGACCTGGGCTTACCCACAGGGTAAGAGGTCCCTGCCTTTGTCCACGAGAAAAGGAGATGTCCAGGCAGGAATGGGAGGAAGGCAGTACTAGCTTGATACACACTGATGCCTTATTGCCATGCCATTGCAGAAGATTTTCAACAATGTTTCTTCTTTATCTAGAAAAAGAAGATGCAGTAAAAAAGCCCCATCCAGCATTACAGTGTTGGTCAGGTGGGCCTGTGTGGCTGATAGTCTAGTGACAAGGCTGAGTTGCAGCGCCGACACATGCCTGTGGCAATGAAAACTTGCTCGTCTATGAGATGTTTAGCATAATAAGGCAGTCAAAACCCCTTAGCAAAGCACAATCCAGACAGTGCTTTTGCTCCATGTCCTTTTTTACTCCTCCTTTCCTCTGTGGCTCTTGTGTACTCTGCCCATATGCTCTAAAGCTATTTTGTTTTCAGTTTAATGTATGTTTTATGTAAATTAAAAGAATCAAGCTCTTCTGCTTGCTAAATTATAAATTGAGTGGAAATTGGCTGACTCTCTTTAGACTACATCTGTAAGTTATACAAAATGTAAGCAATCAAGCTGAGCAGGCTGGGTTGGGGAGCGAAAACACGTCAATAGCATGGGCTATGTGAGCTGCGTCCATGTGTCCCAGTATACTGCCACTTGCATTTGCAGCCTTGAATCTCTCTTTCCTCTGAAGTGCCAATCTAACTCCTTTTAGACCATCCTCTGAGATGGAGGTCTCTTGTCTCCTTTGGTAGTTTGCTCAGCATATTCATTATGCCTTGTATAGATGAACTGCTCTTAAATTCTTGTTTCCACTCTCTTGCTTTAGGACCAGAGTAGATCCAGACTGCCTCCTCTGGGAGCACTGATTCCTCTTGTTTCCCTTCTTCCAAAGAAGTCAAAACGCCTGTTGATTTGAGCGTCTGTCTCTTCGGCTTACTCCCTGCTTTGGCTCCACTTCCCCTATCCAACACTAATTTTTATATGCTTGAGTCTGAGGTTATCTTTTCCTTGATAGCCCACTGCAACTCCACCGAGTAGGACTATGGTGTAAGAGCAGAAGCCTGGCAGTGGCTGGCAGCCTGAGAAATGCTGCCGGGAGAGCAAGGGAATCAGCTGGTGTCTTGGAACTCTGTGAGATGGTGGAGAATCTGCTACAGGGCAGAAAAGACAGCCTCACTGTGGCCTGTTACAGCACAATTAAACCAAGTTTTAAGAAAAAGGGGCCTAAAATCAGGCCCCTAAATCTACCATTACACATTTAAATGTAGGCTGAATTTTGGGAGCCAGGTAGAACCAGTGTTATCATAAGCAGATACAAGCATGGCCCTGCTCTACAGTCTGACTTCAAAGTTCCTCTTAAAAATGTCAATTTTTACATGATTGTGGCAAACCAAACTGCCCCTGAAAGAGAAGACCAACTGCAGCCTCAGCACAGAAAAGCATGTCTGGCAGGCAGTGGCTGTACCAGCTTCGGCACTCTGCCAGCGTGTCTGGCAGCACTGGCCGAGGGCAGCGTTGTGCCACCGCTGGCAGCCCCACCTGCCCTGCGAGCACCGAGCCACATCGGGGACACAGCTCAGGATAGCTCTGTTCTCAGTCCTTTACTTCCATGCCAGCTGGAGAACAGAAGAAAATATCTTCAGAGAGGCGATGCAGTGCAATTCTTGTGAAATCTTGACCAAGTTTTTAAGGCCGGCATCACGGAGCTTGTGAATGCTATTGGCATGGAAAATTCAGGTTATAAATGAAGAGCCTGTGCTGGTCCCCCAGCCCGCCCTGCCCAGGCTGGCTTCTGAGATGTGCTGCTCTTTGGGTACCTGCTGATTCCGGCACAGTTGCAGCATGTGCTTTGTTAAAGGGGATCCCAAATGAGTTGGTTTTGCTTGAGTAGACAGATGGCCTTCTGGAGTCTTGGGCTAGGACCTGCAGGGCACAAATGGGATCCTCTCTGCTCAGGCTCTGCCCTGCAGTTATTTGAGTTTGGGTTGTCTTTCACTGAGTTCACAAAATACATGCGCTTCTTTTTTTTCTTTCATTAAATACTTTGATTCAGTGATATACTGTGAGAACATCGTTTATTCTGTCCAGTCAAATATTTACTGAGAAGTGACAAAAGATATTCAACCTGCCTTTTTAGAGCTGCTTATTTGATTTCAAAGAGAAGGTATCACCTTTCATTTCTTGGTGTGATTTTTACTAAACCTCTGCCTATTTTATTGTCAGACCACATATAAATTTATTACCACTTGTGTTTCCAAATAAAAGGCATATAGGTTGATAAGAAGTCTATAAGTGAAGCTGCTATTCCTTGAAACTTATAAAGGATCATTTTAATCCATGGAATTGCTAATTAAAGCTGTTTCTCAATACACAAAAATTAAGTTAACAGTAATTAATGTAGCCAGCCTGGAACTTTAGGAAGCTACTGCCAGCAAGTGTCTTTTGGTGCACTCAAGAGGATGCAGTTTGATTGTTGGCACCAACAGACAGGATGGGAATTGTAAACATGGTAATTAGCAGTAAGTTTCTAGATCTCAACTTGCCAGACTGACAGTCTGATTCTTGGAGTAGTTGTCGCATGGGAGGAGGGCAAAACAAAGTAAGGGAATTGGAGCAACCTTGCATTGCTCCGCCAACATATGTCACTGGACCAATGTTTTTCTTGGCAAAGATCTCTGACGAGTTTAAAAGCAGCGTTGCAGCCCTACTGCAAACTGTCAACCTCACTGCAGGCATCAACCAAGCAACTGTCTCTGGCGCTTCTGCTCAAATTGAATGCTGCTCCATGGAAAGGAATTGTAGGGTCTCAGATTCCGCTGCTCCACCTCTATGGTGGTGCACGTTGTTGATAAGGTTATCAACAATAATGGGATTGAAAGAGTTAAAATCCAGCTATTGCAGTAATCCCAGACTATTCTATTGTTGAGCTATCAAAGATTAAGGTTATAGTAACCTTATTAACCCTTGGTGTAGTGTAAATAAAAAGGAAATGTCAACCTTAATTCCACCATGAAATTAAATCTTCACTTCTCTAGATGATTATTCAAACACAGCTACTCCAGCCAATGTGGTTTATGAAAATACGGAGCCCACGTGAATTTAAGAAATCCCATCTGAGAGAGAGAGAGGGAGAAAGGGGCTATAAAACATGGCATTTGTTTTGTTTGAAATGAAAAAAATTATATTCATCCAGCTTGTATGTCTGCAGAAACTATATGTAGAGCCAACAAAGCATGCAAAGAATAAGGTAGGAACCAAATGCTCGTGGTGTAAATCCCTGTGCTGCACTGAACACCGCTCCCCCAGACTGCAGCAGCACAGGCTCTGGCCCTGGGCAGAACAACTGACCCTGTGCCAAGCAGCCACCACAGCACTGCTGGTGGTGTGTCCTTCCCTGTCCCCTGTTCGCCGGGCACTGCGTGGCCTCGTTAGTGTTGCCCCAGCGCAGGGACAGGGTGTCTTGACACGAAAACTTGAGCTGAGCATCGCTCCACCAGCACTTTCAGTGCCAGAGAGGTCATGGAAACCAAAAACTGTGAGAAATAAAATGGTTGCTGAACCTTCTGGAAACAGAGCCAGCTGCTGGTGTGAAGAGCCCAGGTTTTCCTGGCTAAGCTGATTTCCAGGGGGTGGGAGCTGCCCATTTCGGCAATGGATGGTTCCATCCTCATCTGTGCTGGGCACAGCCCCTGCTCCCCCTGCCCACAGAAGCTGATCTATAAGTAGGTCTGAAACTGCCCTCTAAGACTAGCTCTCCTAGCTGGAGGGAGGGGAGGACAGATAGACCAATTGGACTTTGCTTAGAAGTCAACAGGATGTGGTCCAGGTAAATCTGTATTTCCTCGTGGGGAGCAGGAGGGGAATTACAGGAGGCAGAAATGGGCCATGTGCCCTTTGTTACTTTTTTTTTTAAATTGGGAGGAAAAATAAAGTAGTGGTAAAATAGGGTGATTCAGAATGATCCTGTGTATTAAATAACTCAAACACTTACTCTGAGTCTCTAGCAGAGAGGTAATTAAGTATCAGGTAGCTGCCTCTAGAATTAAGTGAGCTCTCTGCGGGGCAAGAGGCATTGCCAGAGAAATGAGATGGTTTTAGTGGGGATGTTCCCAGGGAAAGTGGCTTTACCACTTCAGCAAACCTGTCTGCCCTGTGGCATCTGCATCTCCTGGAAACTGCTGGCTTTGTGGATTGATAGAGCTGGGGACTCGGCATGTTCTGCCTCTCCATATTTCTTACCCCAGTTCTCCTGAACTCTGGTGAAGTTACATTACGAAACTCAGACTCGTAAAAGAGCTCAGTTTAGGATGAGTTTTTTTTACTTCTGCTCACTGAATCATACTCTTCTCTGTGTAAATCATCATAGCTCCAGAGTGTGCACCAGTTCAGATGCACCCGCTGGGTCCTGGGCTTCTTCCATACCCACTGCTGCTGCAATTGCTACCACAAACACAAATCAGCTCGCTCTGACTCTTCTTGTCTTTCTGCAGTGTAGGAATAGACAATGGACCCATGGGGTTGTTCAGAAATATTACTGGTTTCCAGAGCTGGCATTATGCTCCCTTCTAGGTAGTATCCCTTTTCTGGACAATTTCCCAGTAAAATAGTAAATGGCAACCGCAGAGCAGTAAAGGCGATGGCATATCTGTTTGACTGACATTTCAGAGCTTGCACAGCAAATGCAATTAGGATCCACAGTGCATTGCAGCTTCATTTCTTCATTTCCCTACCCTGGAAAAGCTGCTGTTAGGTTCAGCTTAAGCCTGGTGCCCAGCCCATGCCAGCCTTAGAGTGGAGGAGAGGTTCTGGGGAGGGAGGGCAGAGTGTCACCAAGCCCCTGTGGACTCCCGCTGCTTTGGGAGCAGCTGGCATCTCACAGGGCTCAGCTGGGAAAGGAGCTGCTGCTGCTCCGCTGCCAGCACCGTGGCCCTGGGCAGGGGAGGAGTGATTTTGTTAGCAGGTGTGAGCATCCCCCAGACTCAGCAGAGCTGGCACCAGGGTGGCCCGGCAGTGCTAAGACCTGCCCTCGTCACTGGGGGGAAACCCCATCGGTGCCTGCAGATCTGTGCCAGGCAAAGCAGCCCAGGGTTTGGGCTACCCCAGTCTTCACCAGAGGCAACTGATGCTTTCTTTGGAGTTTTGCAGGGCTAACAGTTGATGCACTGTGAACACTTCGATACATACCTGGCATGAGAAAGAGGTGGGGAAAAAAATGGTGGTAATTGTTCAGATTTGTCCGAAGGAGGTAATTGAAAACAAATTGCTACCGAAAGCCAAGGGCCACAGTTAATTGCAGTGGAGCAGTGCAGGTCACTCACCTGTAGGGAAAGACTGCTAGAGAACAGGCAGGGGTCAAAATTGTTTCCTCTTCTGGTGGGGAAAGAGAGTCTCAGCCATATAATTTGGTTTGTAGGGTTATTCTGTAGTTCATAGACCCTGACATGAAAATCCAGGCCCCCAGAACAATGCTTTAATCACTGGAGACGCTGCAGTCTGTGAAGGCAGGGGCAGCCGTGGCTTGGCGTGGTGGCAGGGGGTGGGCAGGCTGCAGCATCCCTCCTGCCATGGGTAGGTCCGAGCTGGGTCCCGCAGGCAGCACACGGCAGGCAAGGCATGAGCAGCGGCAGAGTCCCCTCTCTACGGCTCCTGCTCGAGGGAGGGGGCACGTAGATCCTGAACTTGGCTGAAGAGAAAGCGCATTGGTGGAGGCTGTGATGTGCACAAAGCCACAACCCGCTCCAGCCAGCTATTTTACCTTTCAGTTTGAACATTGCTGCCATGCATTGTTTTATTTGTTAATAAATTCAAACACTGCAATGTTTTCTACTCCTGGTGCTTAGATGTCTGGACTCAGGCAGACATCAGTGCCCGTGTAAACTGGTGAATTTTTGTGCAGCAGGTCCCCTGGATGCTGAAGCAGGGGAAGCTGGGACATGGGGTGGCCGGGACCCATTGCCTGGGGGTGGCTGGAGAGGTTCTGCCCTCACTGGGTGGAGGCTCTCCAGGACAGAACATCTTCTGTCTCTCAGAGAAGCTCTTTCCAAACCACTAAAGCTATTGCAAGGATTTAGGAGATGAAAATAACGATGTAAAAGCTGATCTAATTTTTACTGAATCACACTTTTTCTAGATATTTTAACTCAGAGCTCTTGCAGAGTAAAAGAAAAATATCTTCAACTTCCTATATCTGGTGACAAATTCAGTACCACCCTCTTTCAGGGGAGGTCCTTGCTTCTGGCTCTTGCACCTTTGCTTTGTGCTCAGGTAACCAAGTACAGGAGTGCGCTACTGCCTGTGTTGCTCTGTCGGCTCCCTGCGCTAACACTGCAAGCAGGGAAAAACAAGGACAGCAGGAGAAATGGAAACCAAAGTTTCTTAAAGCAGTCTAAACGCAGGGCAACCCTGCTGAAGTTTGTGGTGTTACGTGAGTGTTGGCTGTAACAGCTCCGAGTGTTGGGCCAGCCCAATTAGAGCCTGGATTCCAGCACTTCAAAAAAGACTTTCAAGTATACATGTGCAGCACAAGTATTAGAATATGAATACCCCTATCTCACCTAAGGTAAGGGAAGACTGATCACCTGGATGTCCTTGGAGAGGAGACATATACATGCTTTGATAGCTCAACATACTCTTACACAGAAAACCAAATCATATGCTGATTTATTTGACTTGCTATTAAGGACAGCTTTTGGGAAGATTTATAATAAAGCCATTTCTTCACTTCCTTTACAATGAAAAATCCAAACGCTGTCCATGCAGCAAAGTCTGTCCCCAGAGAGCAAGCCTGGCATGGCAGCGTTAGTAACACGCAATCCCAGTCCCCTCTGTGGGAGCCTTGCCCACACGAGGGCTGCAGGCTGTCCCTGCAGGGGTGGCAGCTCTGCTGCACGGGGCAACGTGAGCAATTGCTTGTTTTTGACATGTCAGATCATAACTTGCTCATCTGTTCAGTGTCGGGATTGAAAAATACTGTTGAAATGAAAATGCAGGAGCTGGCTGAGAAATCAGCAGGTGTGTTGTCTGGGTGGTGCTCCAGACTTAGACACTGTGATTGATAAAGGATATAAAATATGTGACTTTTTTCAAGTGAAAAGACACTCTGTTAATATTATGCAATTTGAACATGCTTGTTTTAAGAATAACAGCTCTGTTTTACAGCAAGCGTGCATACACACACACCCCGCAGTAGTCCAGCCTTGCATGAAGTTAGGTGCTGAATTAAGCTGGCAGTATGAAACGTATTATCAAGTCCCCACATGGTCAGGCGCAGTACCTCCACAACAGAGTGGAAAAGTCTGAGTGGTACTGGGTGAGAATGTTTTCCTAGCTAAATTTTCTGGTGTTGAATTTGTAACTTCACAATCCCATTCTTTTCCATTACTTCCTTTTATTCGTGTAAGCTGAAGGGAAAAGAGGGGGGGAAATGGCTCTCCCACAGAAGTAAAAGGTCTTGGCAGGATAACAGCTCTGTGTACGCTGCTAAACGCTGCTGAACACAAGGTGTATGTGGTGAACTGAAGGAGTTTACAGAGGACCAACATGGCTTTTCTTCACGATAACCCCAGGGCCAGGTGGGGTCTACTGGGGCCAGGACATCTGGGAGCTCAGGAAGCTTCAGTGGTCAGGGTGGTGGAATATTGCAATGAACAGATACAACCTAATCTCCCAGAAAAACAACATATTACCACATGCTCAAAGGCAATGCAATGCGGAAGCCATGGCCACCTGTGTTGCTCCCCACTGCGGGGCTTGGTGCTGAGGGCCTGTGCCGCTTTGCCTTAGCATGACTCTCTGCGCGGAGGCACGACTGGCATGGTGCAGTGCTCGGGGGTGGCCAGCACTCTAGCCCTCCTCCTCCTTGCTGTGGTGTGGGATTTCTGCCAGGGCCCTGCCTGGGTGGGCAGGGATACTGCCTGCGAGGTGATGCAGCAGCAGCTGGGCTTGCTGGGAGGTTGTGTAGAGCTCCCCAGGGGCAGCACTGCTCCTCCCCGCCCCGCTGAAAGGATGTGGCTCAATAGGATCAGCAGGGCTCCTCTGCTTTTGACCTTGGATTTTCTCTTGCATATGCATAAAGGAGTGAGGTGTTAGAGGGTTTTAACAGAAGGAAACTGAGGAAGCCAGTGAATTATTTTCAATGGCAAATGTTTATCTTAATAAATAAAAAATTCAGTGCATTTTTTTCCAGAAATTTAATGTTACCTTTAGAATATGAGAGTAGGAAGTTACTGGAAATCATAAAAAAGGAGGGTCTTGGTTAAAAAAACTGCAACTAAGGACCTCTCTCTCTAGTAACTCTCTAAGTTTCTACTGATGGATTTCCAAATAGCTACCCTAAAGCTCTGGAAAACTGAGTATTATGATGAGAGTATTATCTGAGTATTCTTTCCAGAGGATATATCCATACGATGATTTAAGCCTGGTATTCACAAGACAAAAGCTGTTTGTCACATGAAATAAATCCCTGCTGTTCAGTACCTTCTATGGGTTAACTGGCTCCCTCAGTGTAAAGTTGGGGATGCCAGATTGCCAACTGGATGGAGAAAGGTAGAGGGAATTGGTCTGACGAGCTGAGGAGTCCTGATCCCCTGGTGTAACCCATACAACACCCTCCCTGCCCAGCACTGTGCTTCCAGGAAGGATTCAAGCCTCCAACACCTCAGCATTCCTGCCCAATTATATGAAACGAGATCAGGAAAAAACCTGTTTACTACAGCATGGTCTTGTTTTTAGATCCAAACAGATTGCTGTACATCGGGTGTGAAACTCCCTAATGTTTTAGTAATGATGCTGGAACCTCTCTGACAGTTCTGAGCAAAGCACTTTCTGAGGTTATGTAAATGCCCAAAAAGAAAACTAACCCCAGATCTTAACTGTGTAGCAGATTTGAGTCCTGTGAAGTCTAGGCACTGCCAGATTTCAAAGCCATGCTGCTACCTTACATAAATACTCATAAATACTTACAATACGTGTCCTAAAAAGATCTTTGGCTCAGCAAGTGAGCTAGAAGCAGACGTTGCAGAGCTACCCCATCTCTGCCAGCTGCGAGCAGCATGCGGTGCTGCCCAGGCCCACTCCAGCAAGAGCAGGCAACCTGGCTCCCTTTGTGTCCAGCCAGACCTGCAAACATCAGGGATCATGTCCCAGGCAGAGGAATGAAGCTACTTACATATCTGATGCCCACTAACAGGGCAAAAAGACTTTTCCTTGTGCTTCTGTGCTCTAGTGTGATGCAGAAACAATTATAAAACATGTTTATAAATTCCACTTGAGTGTTGCAGCCCTTGCTGTGAATCTCAAAATATATTTGAGATTTATTAGCATTGTGCTGCTTCTGACACAAAGGATGTGGGGGACAAAGAGCAGCAGCTTCTGTGCTGCAAGGAAGCACATAAAAACCTGTTGGTACACTTGTAATGTCATGCTTCTAAATGTTGTTATCCAAAAGTCATTGTACTTGCAACTATTCTGTATGCATTAAATCTGAGGTGCAAAATACTGCCTGGTATTAAAGATGTGATAGTAGCATGGATGGTTAGAGTATATCTAATGTTTTTGTGAGAGCTCCTGTTAGCTCTTATTGCCTTGTCCTTGGTGTGACGTAAGGCAGAAAATCGAGAGTTTACTGCATTTAGAAAATGTTCAGAAAGATGTGCTTGAGTAGATAGATGTCTTTATTTTCAGTGATGGAATAGGTATGTAAAGAGAAGGGGAATGAAGTCCATGTGATAGAGCTTACTAAATAATGGTTGAAATTAATTTTGCAGAATGGTCCACAAATAACTAGCAAAACAAGTTTCCCATATCCCACAGCTTCTAGAACTGGATGACTCATTGTACTCAAGGAGTGGTATCTTTGAGTCTTGATCTGATGAATATTAAAAATCACTATTGATTTATTTTTTTGGAGGGATTGAATCAGGGTCCTAAAGGACCTGTGATATTTTTCAAAGAAAATACTTGCTATATCCTTTCCTTTTTTGTTGCTTATCCCAGGCTAGGTGAAGAATCAGCACCAAATCACACAAGTGTCCAACTCTCCTCTCCTGGAGGGAGCAGAGGAGAGGGACAAAGAGGCACAAAGAAAAAAGGTAAAAGATAGAAGAGGAAAAGCACAGAAGGGAATGACTGGAAATAGCAGAGGAAGGGGAGAAATAGGAAAAAGCTGAAAAGAAAGCGAATCAGAGAGAGACAAGGGAATGAAAAGGAAGAAAGAGGAAAAAGGAGAAGAAAAATGAAAACAAAATGGAAGACTTGGATAAACAATAATTAATTCTCAGTCTTAATCTTTCAGCATACTCCTTAGGCAGCAGCTCAATGAGATTTGGAGGTTTGTGGGGTTTTTTGACACAAACCCACCTCTCCCTACCCCCCCCGCCCCCCAGCACTGTCTCCAATAGCTTTTCTCCCTTTCACCTTGGCTGGAGCGAGGGCTTGCACAGCCCTGCAGTGCCCAACAGCAGCCCTGTGGGCTGGCCTGGTGAGCTGCTGCTGGTCACGGGCTCTCTCTGGTGCTCATCCACATTCAGCTGACCTGAGGTCTACAAGGAACATGAGTAAGCACCAGCTCCCTGTTAAATCTCAGCAGGTTTATCATTTACAAAACCATGACAAAAGATGAACTAATGTCCTATCTGGCCACAAATTGGGCTGTAGGCCCTTTTTTCTAAAAGGAGAGCTATCTGATGTGTCTTGTTGCTGTCCAAAAAAAAAAATCAGTTATTGTGGTTTGAGGAGCTAAATGTTTAAAATAAAATTTACATACAGTGCTTTCATACAAAGATTCAGTGATAACCAGGTGACTCAAATCAATGCACTCTTATCAAAGCCCAAAGATTTTTTTTTTAAGGTGCTTATAGATTACCTCTGTTCTCATCGTGCCATTTACAATTGCAGGGGATGATGAAAACACATGATCCTATGCAATTTGTTGCTGCTACCTTCTAAAAAGCCAAAGCCTAATGAACTTTAATACAGAGTAAATTAGTAGTATCCTTGTGAAAGAGCAACCTGAGGAGTTTTGCCCTAGTACTGATAGTGAAAGCAGACCTTTCGATGAGAATAAGCCTTTATAAAAAGACAGGTTTAAGATGCGATTTGAAGAAGTTTAACTCAGCATTTCCAACATGTTGAGAATGAATTCTGGACCTGGGCTGGACAAGAGTTAGGAGCACGTCTTCTGTAAATCTTTACGTTGTGTTTTGGAGAGGCTGGTACACTGTCCTCTGGTAATCAGAAACATCAGCTGCTCTCACACAAAGAGCAGAGCTCTGATAAATGCACTGATCCCAATCTGTGCATCTCTTTCCAAGTCATCAAAGCAATTTTTAAATCAATATGTTATGTTTAAGAGGGAGGCCATGCATTCCTCTTTGGGCAAGAATAACCCATCAAGCCTGCGCAGGGAGAGTTATCATCCTAGATGCAGCATTTTGTACAACCCAGAGAACATAAAGAATATTCCGGGAAAGCCATAAAGGGAGACAATGCAGTAACAGTTTCTGGGATGTTAAAAATACAGTTATGCTTATGAGCTGCTGTGTGAACCTGACTGCAGTGGCTGACTCAGGGTAATACCGTGGGGATCACAGAGTTTCACAAACACTGGGAGTGCAGGGCCAAGTCCCAAGCAGCTCCTGCAATTTTAACATGCGACGAGGCCGGATGACAGCTTGGTGCAGTAACAATAATTTAATGCAACTAATATATGTAAATATGCAACTGAGACAGTGTTGGCAGGTCTGCCAATAGCACTTTGTTAGACACCACAGTGATCAGCCTGGGGTGGGGGTTGCAGGCTTGAGTACAGGTCTGTGGGATCAAGCCACTTGTTTTTAATGGGTTTGAAATGATGAAATAAACTTTCGTCAGCTAAGATGGCACCGCTAAGTCTGCTTCCTACTGAGCAGCAGGAAGACAGAAGGAGCATCTACAACAGTAATAGCTTAACACAAATTGATTTAAAGACTAGAATAATAGCAAGCTTAGAGAGCTTGGATGAGGGATGAAGGAGTTGGGCAGAAAGAGATGGAAACAGAGGAACAAAGCCCAGCCGGCTGTGGACGAAGGAGGAATGGGTCTCCTCCATTTTCTTTTGTCAGCTGAAGCACAACACATTGCAAACAGGAGATGCGAATGCTTGCGGCACACCTACAAAACCGGGTACGCTGCCTTTCACACCCTTCCAACTTCCCACTCCACAACTAGGATCCACTGCAGGGTCATTCAGGCTGGGTCATCTTAGACCTGTCCATGTCTTTTTTTGCCTGCTGGGTATAAAGTAGTTTGGCTTTTATGATGAGTCTCTATACAGGATTTTAGTAGCTTGGATTGCTTTTATACGTTTATAATGAGAGTAACAGCCCCGTTAAAACATTGATAACTGATCATGGGAAGTTAATAGATGTTTCTAATCTTTAGAAGAAAAACTACAAATAAATCAAATTATATGAAGTATTTTATTTGAAGACATTTTATTTTATTAAAAGCACTACATCTAGTGTTTCCAGAGATGGAATACATTTTGTTTCTTCATATGAGGGTTCACAGGAAACCATGGTGGGAGCTGGGCCTTCTCACTCAGTAACTGCACTGATGTCAATAAGTCAAAATTGGACTCTTCCCCAGTTGCATAAACCACTGAAAGATTCAAAAGTAAGGATTTGGAGGGTTGTAAAATTCCCATTTCAGTTGATAAACTATCTGCAGATGTTGTGATATTTTTGCAAGACACACACGATGCATTCTTTCTCTATTGCAAATTTAGGACTACCATCATGTCTGCCTATACATATATCCATACATATGTATGATGTGTAGCTGAGCATGTATGTAAATGTGTGTGTGTATAAATATTTCTAAAACTATATACATATTGCACTGTGGTATGAAGAGCCAAAGGCTGCTTTTGGCTATACAATCTGTGCCGTTTCTGAGTATGTTGAGTCCCGCCGGTGCCTGTAGCAGCCTCTCAGACTGTCCTGCTCAGTGTGTGGCTCTGGCTGACCCTGGTGACAATGAACTACAGCAGAAACTCACTCCCTGTCCTTGTCGTGATCAGGTGCCTGAATTTGGGGGCTGGTTTGCATGCTCCAGTATAGTGTCTCTCACAGAGGTGACCATAGGAATGTGACGCCAGTGGACCAAACCTCGTGAAGTACAGGAGGGCTGCCTTTAGCCTGGAGTTTGCACCTTCCACAATTTCCAGGGGCTAAGCTGGAAACTTGGTCCTCCCTGTGAGAAGTCAGAGTCATTATTCATTGGGACTGTGTGAATGCAAGTGGTCTTTGTCATTAACCAGCTCTCTTCAAGCTGGCTGAGGAGCTGAATGGATCTGTTGATTAAATCCCATCCCTTCAAAAAGCAGGAACAAACCCACCATTATAATGTTTTGGCAAAGCAAAATATTTTCCTTGCTGGCAAGGTTTGAACTCATGTGCAGCCATGCTCCCCCCCCAGGATGCCAAAGAAAGAGGCTTCGCTAGTCAAATGCTGCCTGCCTTACCAGCCTGCATTACCCCAGTGATGAAGTGCTTCAGTGACAGAAGTCACCTTCTGTGTTCAGCTGAGCTCAACTGGAATCATGCTCTGTAGCTGGGCCATTAAGTGACTCTGAAGACATTACGGGTGCAGATCTGTGCCACTGTATTTCAAGTGATAATAAAACCTCACTGGATAAATTGAAGAAGGACAGATTTTCATTGCAGCAAGTTGGCATTGTATAAGGGACTCTGTGCTAAGGCAGCAGATGCAGTCAGCGTTTGGAGGATATGGTTCATGACCCAGTGATGCTTCCCAAGAGATGCAGCCAGGAAATAAAGATGTTGGGGGCCCCTCGGGTGGGAGTAACACTGGTGGAGTGGGTGAGGGAAGCAGGAGGATCAGGCGATAGGAGAGAGGTGCAATGCAAGCAGAAAGACTCTTTGCCATGCTTCAGGCTCACTTTTGCACTCAGAGCTGTGGGACAAAAAACGATAGCTGGAGGAAGAGCCCCTTACAGAAGACCAGCAGAGCATGCCAGAAGGGTGCTGTAAGCGCTGCCTCTGCAGCAAAAGCGAGGAGCAAAGCCACAGTCAGCAAGGCCATGGACTGCAGGTGTCATCCAAGATCTCCGTTGTCCTGAGAGTTGGGTCCAGCAGGTACCCGGAGCAGGGGAAGGCCCTCGCCCCACACAGGGAGCCACAACCTGCTGGGACAGGGTGCTGTCGGACACCAGGCAGGATGCTTACCACACAAATGCATTAAAGCTGATCCCTGGCCAGGTGAATGCTGATGAGGTGTTACTGGAGTATTTCAGTCCCTGAGCAACCAGCCCTGAGAATATGTGAGCACTGGTTCCCTGAGTGTGAAGCACAACCTCGCTGACGGTCCAGGGCAGAAGACCAGGATGCTCCCCTGGGGGCCACACCCTGATGAAGGGCAGCCACAAGGCTAAGGGGAGAAGCTGAGCTGGCCTTGTGCAAATTCTCCAGTGTTTCAGTCTGGCCAAGCTAAGCAGGTTCCTCCCCTTGGCTGATGTCATGGCTTCAAGGGAAACATCTGATACTGATGGGTCAGAGGCAGAGATGGCTCCTGGCTGCCCCTGCACTTGCTGCTGTGGGAGGACTGTGCTGAGGGTGTGCAGACCTGGAGACCATCCCTGGCAGGGCTCGGACATTGTCCCCACCACTCTCCTAGCCAGATGACTCACCAACGAGCCCACCGTGGGCATCATCTCATCACCGTCACACCTGACCTGTGCAGATGGACATGGCCACACCAGTGTGCACACACAAGCAAACCCTGCACACGTGGTGCAGCCGTCACCACCACCATGCACAGTGGTGGCTGTCAGCCCTTCAGGAGGGGTTCTCCGCACACAGTGATGGGAATCAGTGTGGCCCCTGTGCTCCCCAGCTCAGGGCACCGGCTGCCCCCCTGCCCCAAACTGTGCCCACAAGCACAAGCGGTCCCCGGCCCCAAGACTCCTCATCTCAGGAGCTCTGCAGCCACGCTTTCAGTCGAACTGAGGGTATGGCCCCCTTGTCTTTGTATCAGGTGAACCTAGCTCAGCTGCACCAGTGCAATGGAGTGAATATGTTTTAAGAAACTAACTGAAAAATAAAGATGTAAGAAATAAAGTTAAAAATGCTGCTAACAATCCGTAATGGCATTATTTGCAGGAATCACCTGGAGATTTTTTTTTTTTAAATATATATGTGAAATAAAGCTGCTTTTTTTTAGAAGAGGTCAAAGTTTCTGCACTATCACTCCACCCCCTGTGTGGTTCTCCCCTGCCGTGTTTCTTGTTTCCCCGTTGCCTGCTGACCTGCTCCACCCGACGGGCTGTGTAGGGGAGCAAAGCCATGGCCTCTTTGAAGCCTGCTGGGGCCACAGCTGCTCCCTGTAAGGAGCAGAGAGAAATCAGAGGAGACAGCACCAAAGCAAGGGGAAAAGTGTGGACCGGGGAAGGGAGCAGGTGATAAAATAGCTCCCCAGAGCAGGGGCTGAGGCTGGTGTGCTGCTGCAATGAGCTGCGGTGCCTGACAGGAGTTGTCCCAGGCCAAGTGTAGGTTGCCTTTCTTTTGACGCAAGTGGATGTTGGAGTGCATGTACGTGCATGTTCTGGGCCCAGAAACCAGTCACTGCCACACTGGGTCTTTTCACAGACAGTCATCGTGTTCTCCACTGCCCTGTGGTTTGCAATATCTATTTTATTATTTACATAAATTCATGCTCATGCTGTCTTCAGGGAATTTCACCCAAGTAAGCACTGAGCTAGTTTACCTTCCTTCAAATCCAGAAGTACAAACACCTTTGACATTGCTTTTCTGCTACTGGGATCTCTGTATTGCTCACTGGGGCTAGGTCCTTTTTCAAGAAGTTAATAAACCTGTCACCGCAAGTCCATCGACTCTCAGTAGAATGTCTCTCTCATTCCTGATGTCCCTTTCGTAACCAGTTTGCATATTGGCACTGTTTGTTAGCATCTGGCCAGCTTTTCTCTTTAGTATTACTGTGCAATGCACTTTCTTTTGTAGTACCTGAAGCTCATAAGACAACTATCAGTTTGCCCGCTGGTGGGGGAGAAGGTATCTGTAATCTGTGTTTCGTGTCTTGAGTCTCTTAAAAGGACTAGAAGTCCCAAACGCAGTAACTTGTGGGTTTTCTGTCTTAGAGAATTAGGATGTCTTTGCACTACTGAGCAGACAAACACTGAGCAGTGCTTGATCAATAAGAGGCATTGCCAGAGATCTGGTATAGCCTACCACAGATGATAGTAAGTATTGCTATAGGCTATGGAACTAGGAATATAAAATGTCGAATGACAGTAATAATTCATGCATCCTGGGACATATAAAACCAACAGCATGTCAATAGCTGTGGCATGCTCTGCAGAAAATATGCAAAATTTAGATGTTGCAGGAGCCTGTGTTTATTTTAAACCACACTTTCCTTGGTGAAGTATAGACTTTCCCCATTTCCTAAAAGCATTTATTTTCAGTTTCATGTTGCTAGTTTTCTATAAAGATTCGAAGAGCCATGCAGCTCAAGAGGGGCCCTGAGATTCAAAAAGCAAAATATATGTATTTATTGAAGAAAAACACATAAAAGATTTATAAAACAGAGCGTGTAATACTATTTGAGATTTGTGGACCTTTTCTGCATTCATAAAAGCATATATGGTTCTCATGTTGGCTTCACCAGGTATCAGACTTTGCTAGATGGGTTACCCAGGAGCTATCTGGCATTGCCTTAAAGTGAAACTTACTACAAACACTTTGCGTTTTACTTGGAAAGCAGAATATCTCGTGAAATAAGTAAGAACTCCAATATTCATCCTCTTAAAAAATACTTCAGGATAATTAATATTGCTTGTCAGTTATGAAAAGATACTGAAGAGGGTGATTTATTGCATCTGGGAGGGTACAGCAGGCATAAGCAGAAAGACTGTATTACCAGATACGAAAGACCAGATACATGTTCTCCCCTTGCACTGCTGTTTGGGAACCTAAAAGTGGCGAGTGCTGTTTCGCTGGCTAAGGCTCCCACAAAAATTCTTCAGATGAAACTTTAATGAGTAAAGGAAAAAAAAAAAGTTCAGGCAGTCCCATTCTTATGCTTTCAGCTGTGTGCTCCTGTGCACATCAGCCGTGTGTTGCCAGACCTCAATTTCTCTAAATCTGCCTGGAACTAGAAAGGTGAGACAGAGAAGTTGCATGTCACTCATGATTATATGAATATAGGCCTTAACATACAGGTAATACTTCTAAAAGAATGTAAAATATTAACAAAAAGAAAAAAAAGGAAAAGCATCACAAAGAAACCCACCATGCATTATTCAAATCTTCCCCTATGAGAGGCTGAGGACACAAATGCATTGAATTGTCTGCTTTTCTATATGACTTCAGAGTTCCACAGTTGTCTACTTGGGAATTTTTTTTAAGATGCATATTCTAATAAAACATCTTAATAAAATTTCTGATTTTTGAAGAGCATCAAGTGATTTTGATGCAGTGGACTGCACCTACGTAAACAGGAACTAACAGATATTTCAGCACATCTGCTGAAGGTAGAGTGAGACAGAAATGATGGTAAAAATAATAAAAAAAATTAAGCCTGCTAACTGTCTGAGACCTATGAAAAGGGATGTCTTTGTTCTGAGGAGAACATCTTGGCTCATTCTGCTCCTTCAGCTTGTTTGGGAAGGATGTATTTTAGAGTCCTCCCATCATACTTGGAAAATTTAAAGCTGTCACTGTTGATCCAACTTCTCTTTGTATTAAAAGAATGTCTATGGTGTTTATATTATGGTGAAAAAACTGCTATTTCTACTTATTGTATTTTCATTGTCTCTTTTCTTACGACTGTACTGTTTGCCAGCAGCTGAGGGGCCACTTTGATGCTTGCTTTGATGCCATGGTTTATTGTGTTGCACAGTCGAGCCTACTGTTTTCCTTTCTAATCAGAGCTAGCATACTGGGTGGAAAAAAAAAATAAAGCTTTTCTATAATTTTGTTTTCAATCTTAGAGATGTTTTTGCCTGCTTCTGTTCCTCACCTCCAGCCACTCAGGCAAGCAGGCTTGAGTACCTGCATGCCAAGTGGCTATTGCCTCGGAAAGATACCAGCCTGCACGTGTTACCTGGATTATGTGCATGGTACAGCCTACACCTTGTTCACTTTTCTTACTCTAAGGGATTAGCATCCAATCAAAAAAACAAATTAATCTTGTTTTATCATTTCACCCAGGGAAGTGAGTAGTGAAAACAACCAGAACATTAATGCTGTCAGCATGGACAGAAGGCAGCCCAGCTGGATTCGAGTGAGCTGCGTGACGCCCACCTCTGCCTTACTGCTCTCGGAGGCATACGGTTTCACCATGGGCCCTAGTGTGTGTAACAAGGCTCTTCTGCACCCACAGAAAGACTCATTTGCTGGCTCCCTTCTTTGCCCCATGCTCCTTGTGGTAATGCTAGGCAGGACTTCAGTAATACTGACTCAGATGTAGCTACTCTTGTTCTCCCTATGTCTCACAGCCATTTCCGGACTTATGAGGAACGATTCTGTTTCCATTTTACAGCTGGAAAAGGAGCGACTTTGAGAGGCTGAGTGATTTGTCCAGGATGATGCAGGAAATCAATGGAAGAAAATGGGATCAGGCCACTCTATGCAGTTTAGGAGTGCCTTTAACTGCCCCATGGGTTTTCTGGGGAAAGGCATACAGGTCCCCAAAGAGGCAGCTTCCATCGCAGGAGTGTTCCTCCACTATTTCTGTCATATTATTGCTGTGAACAGTGGAGAAATGCAAAATGTATTATTCATCTCTCCTACTCATAAAATCAATATCTATCAAAATACAAATACAATTTAAATCAAAGGGCACTTGTTGAGTGCAAATCCTTACTAATTAGGTATGATTTCCCAACAATTCCTTAAATTATTTATCCAAGGGGTGTGTAGCAGGCATCTTATGTGCCCCAGAGTGAATGTCATAAACTTCTTGTCATGAGACAGCAAATGTGAAATGTAGTGCAATGCAGTGTGATTTGTAACTTTGATGAACTAATGTGATATCAATAGACATCAATCTGTGCAGAAAAATCTGTCTCCTCCTAACATCTAACAAGGTATGTTGAAAGCCAATAACCTTGTGAAATGGACATGTATCAGTGAAGGATATAGACTGTGGTGCTAGGAATCAATTAAAAACGTCATACCCACCTGAAATGGAGGTTGCTAAACCACCATCACCAAAAAAAGAGGTTTACATTATGCATGGACATTTTTCACCAGAGTGGCTCCCTGCAGGCTGGCTGATGGCTCTGTAAGCAATTCTACAGTAATACCTGGCCTTTATTTCTTATACTGGTACTGCTTAGTCTAGCCCCATAGTCAACATCTAAATGATATTTATGCCATATCTAGTTAATTACAATTTTAAAACCTGTAAAGAAAAGAGCCAACAGTTTTGAAGATTTTTGTACACAAGTTAGGAAGCAGCTGTCCTGTAAAATGCAAGGTTTACAATTGTCAGTCAATAATGTAGATCAATGCTCTTCAATTTTTAATCACAACAATTTTCCTTATGCAGTTTCCTTGGATCTTAATTTTTTAACATATACTCCCATCCATACAGCAGATCTTAAGATTCCATCACACCAGCCATATATCAACCGAAAATCCTTGGTCCCATCATACAAACAATACCTACTCACCAAATTGTTTCATATCAGTGATTCAAAAGAATGGTCTGAAATATTCGCTATGTTTTCTCCCCAATTTTTTAAACAGATGGCTTAAAAAGTGAACATTTTATCATTTTACTTTTTCCTTCATCATCTGACAACAATTTAAGGATAAGTGTAATTTTGAGGCCTAAATTAAATAGTTGAGCACGGAGCTGTTATGACTTCAAAGACAGCAATATATGAGAGGCTGAAGTAAACCATCGAAGTAATTCAGAGCTCAAACTTCCTACTCTTTGCCTTCCTCTCTAGCCTTGATGGTGGACAGGCTCCCAAGAAAGCCATCAGGAGACTGAGCAAAAAGCTGTAGTGGTCCAAAGTGCCTGTGCATTTCAGCTGCTGCAGGCAACCTGTGATCTTACTACACTGTTGGCAGCACTTAGGTGCAATTGTGCAACCAGGGATGCAAGGCAGAGCCTTAATTCAGAATTTCATGTCATTTTAAAGTACGAGTCAGAATTTTAATGGTTTTTAAACCTTCCTTATTAGTTGCACAATAAGTGTCTTTCAGCTAGTGTTCTGCAAAATCCTTCCTGGTGGTCTGTGAAAGACACGGTTTGAAAGTCAGAGAGCTGGAGGTTGAATGCTGGTTGTGCGGAAATGGATCTCTGTGCCTGAACTGATGGGAGGAATAAGGGAGTCTGAAGAAGCACTGCATTAGATATTGTGGGCTAATAAGAGTAGTAGCACAAAGTATAAAAAAGCATGGCATGAATACATTGGTTATATAGGATAAATTCACCTCCAATTATTTGGCTGTCCTGCTTGTATTTTTGTTGGTTTTAGTTAATGGAGGTTTGTCTGGCAGGTATGAAAACAGTTCCATCCCAGGGTGTTTAAGTTGTAAGCCTATGCTATATCAAGCGAAAATAGACAATCCTACATTTAATGTTTTGCATTTTCTCATTCCATTTAAATGAGAACAAGCTATCTGAAAGGAGCATCAAACACTGAAGCTACTGTTCAGTGGTATTTTCATTTTCTTCTTCTGCCTAATTCCTCTCATATATGATTAAAAAGTGTGTGATTGTATATTAGTGGCTGCAAAGGTTGCCTACACTAATACAACTGACTAATTTTGTTTTAAATGGAGGGTAGGAGCACATCTGTTTCAAACAGGTCTGTAATATGCCTTTTGTGAGTTCAAATTACATACAGAAACGACCAGTTAAGTGAGCTCCTACATGCACAACTACTTATTTGCAATAGTACTAACTGCATCTATAAAATGGCACTAGCATTTTGGTGCACTAAAATCAGTTCCACCTCTCTCCTCACTTTGAAAATTCAGCCCTCTGTTAGTGTTTAGTGAATAGCGAAGAAAAGCATGTGTTATTCCCCATGGCAGATGTGTTATTCACTGTGTAACTGTACTAGCTAGATATTTTATATTTTGCTTGCGTCTAACTTCAAGAGAGGCATGGTATTTTTTGCAGTTGTAACTAACACTATTTTTCAGCCATGAATTGTTATAATTATATAACATTATAAATGTAATTGAGGTAATAAAAACACAGCAAACAGTCAGGATTATATCCTCTGGATTGTACTCACAGGTTAAAAGTGTGTGGTTTTGCTGTACATCACACTGGTTTAGGGAGGATATAGTTTGGAAATGATCACACACGGAAGACACCAGCTGAGGGGCGTATACCTTATATAGGAGCCTACATCAAATGGCTTACTTAAAAAAGGAAATATGCCTTTTTCCACAGATGTTCTTTCTACAGCCTGCAGGTATATACAATGGGCAAATTGAAAGTAAACAAATAGAAACACGTTCAACTGACAAATTTCCAACGTAAATGATTTTATGTTAAACTGTGAAAGGATCAAAGAAAAGGTTTGCAGAATAGATCCTCCATCGTGGAGACAGGGAGGCAGAGGACTGCAATGGTGCTGCCTGGCCTCTGTCGTAGTGCAATCTGTAATGCATATGTCCTATGAAGCAGGAAAGTACTATTATAGATGTTTTTCAAAGGGAAAGCTGAGACTTGGACAGAAACCATGAGACCTGTCTGCACACAGGGAAGTCTGTAAAAGCTGAGGGGTTGAAGAAAGCTGTGGAGGCCTTGGCTAACACCCTAAACTATTAGACCATCCTCACAAAATTTATGTCGCCGAGTCTGTTGACGCTGAAATTTGAAAGCAAACATTAGCAGCCAAGAACATCATGCTAATCAACTGCGTCAGGAGGGCACAATTTCCAAGATCTAACGAAAGATGGAATCCAGCTCTCATATGTCCCATTTGATAGCCCAAGAAAACATCCAGCTACTTGTCTCTCAGCTGAATAAAACTAATCACCAGGCCCAGAGATGGAAATGGCTGCTCATCGGCGCCCAGCCTGAAAAGCCAGCCCAGGATCTGTTGCTGAGGAACAATTTTGATTCACCATATTGAAAGCAGCTTCATAAGGTGACAACTGAGCACCAGAGCACCCCTCTGTGCTGCCATGGCAGCCAACAGAAACGCAGTACCCCATACCTTGCATGTAGCTACCCTGTCACTTTGCCGGTTCATTTAAAAAAAAAAAAAATAACAGAAACAAAAAAAAGCATGTCATGTTCTCCATGAAATACTGGAAAGAAGAAAGATAGAGGAATCAATATAAACGCAGTCAACAGCATGTGCCAGCACTGCCTCCTTGTGCTACTGGCTTGTTCTTGCTTGAACTTGAAGTTCCTGTAGATGGGATATTCGTGGCAGAAAGACACTGGTACATAGCCCCAGGGAAACAGCGAGGGCTGGGCAGCCTTGGTGCTCACCTGGAGAAGCCTGTCTGTAGGAGTACAGCACTATTTTGAATGGAGATGTCCTCTCTTTGTTTGGCTCCAAGGCATATGGAATTTTTCAGCTGGCTTAAAGACATGATATTTCTTTTAATATTTATTATTTAAAGGATGTGTCTGTTGCCAAGCTGGTTCTCCCTTGCATACATGAGGAAACCTTGTACTATGTAAAGACCAGCACGCTGAAACCTTGTACTATGTAAAGACCAGCACGCTGCTGTGCTGGTGCTACAGCTGCACCCATGACCTGCCATGTTCAGGGAGAGGCAGGTGTCATCTCCAAGCACGGGAAGATGGTCCTGCTTTGCTGGTGCAAGGTGTTTGATGCCGTTCCCAGGTTTGTTTGAATGAAGTTGACTAATTGGGCTGTTGCTGTGCACACTGGCTTGGTTGCGTCAGACCTGACCCTGCGGTGTGAACATCTTTCACATGCCACAGCAATGGTCCCAGCCCAGCTTTCTTGCTCAGAAGATGGTAGAGAACACGTCGGTGGCCACTGAGCAGGCTGGGAGGCTCAGTGCAGACAGGGAAGAAACAGGGTTGTGGAGCAAGACTGTGGCAGAACTCCGTGTATAATCTAGGTCTTCAGAGCATCCCCTTATCCACCCAAACAGCCTTAGTATTTGCTAAATGGTCAAGTTTTGGAAACACCCAAAATTTTCACCTTCCTCTCATCTTTAATGTATGATACATGTGAAACTGCTAATTTGAAGAGAGTATCTCAACACCTTGTTTAGTGAAAATGGGCACAAGGAAAGCAGGTACAAATTGCACAGCAAATTTTTACCATAAATATTGAAGGAAATATATTTTATTCTGTCTACCCTGAGACTAAAGAGCAAAAAAATTAGGAAGGTTAAGGTTAGTAATTGTAACACACCAGCTATTGTGTATTTCCTCAAGATCTCTCACGTTTGTACAGAATAACGACATTTCTGAACTTCCATGCAGAACGGCACATTGTTTTGACAGGCCTCAGTAAATCATTTAAAATCATAACGCTGCCCTTATGCAGCCTGTGGGATAAATTTAGATACAGGGTATTTTTCCACAATTGGGCTTCAATTTCACCCTAGATTTTAGGTGACATAAAGCTCAAAAGGAGCTCATGGTATTACTCTCCCAGAGATGAGATCAACACTCGTGAATACATGTTTTGATGACACAGCTCAGAAAATTGAAGCGATTATTATTATGGAAGGACCAAGGTGATAAGTATCATGTTATATATGAAAAACTGTCAGTCAGACAAGCCAAGAAAGGTCATAATCCATTATATTAATGTCATAAATGTTATCATAAACTGACATTAGGATGGTAAACTGGGATTCTTGCACTTTTTTTTTAAGGTGTTGCTGTTCTGAAACGTCACTGTGGTCCCAGAAAGACAAGTTTAGTATTATTTTTTCTCTCAAAATAAAGGACTTGAAGACTGTCAGCATAGCAGAAGTAGATTTTTCAACAACCAAAGAACTTTAATTTTATTTTTAAGTAACTGGCTGCAGTGTCACAGCAGAATCCAAGATACCATGAACAGATGAGAAAAGAGACACCAGCAACACAATAATTCCTGACTATTTAGATACTGTCCCCCATGGCTTTATTTGTCACACCTGCATCACTTGGGCATCTCCAGGCCTCTTGCCCACACGCTGGGGGCTGCTGCAGCTAAGGATGGGGGAGCAGGGTGGCAGAGGTGGGAGCTCCTGCCCTTGCTGCACCCTTCTGCAAATCAGTCCTGACATTCCTTTTTTTTTCTATATCAAATATGAACCAGGGTGACACTCGGGAATTTATGACAGTGGAATGAGAGAGTGTAAATCATATTTTATGTCTTTTGCATTGCAGAGCATTTTCACACCCACAGAGAGCCAGCAGCTCAATTGATGTCACCAGTGCATGGCTCCTCTGAACTCACCCCGGGCTCACCAGGGATATCACTAGGGATGGAGAAAGCAGAGTGCTCTCTAATGAGACTTTCTTCTTGCCAGCATGAAGGGGTATTGCATCCATTGCTGACCAGTTAATAGCCAGGAGTAAATTGTTGTCACCTCATGTAAATCTGTTCCAAACACAGGCTCACAAGTGAGGGTAAGGGAGGTGACCTGTGAGCCCATCCAAAGCCTCTCGTCCACACTCACTGACTTTACAAATTCTACAAAGGAAGGGTATCGCCCTGAAATGCAGGTGCATCAGAGCTGAAACAACTACCCTGTTAGCACTGGACAACTTGGTTTCCAGGGTTTAGGGGAACGGCATGGTAAACTCCAGAAATGCAAGAGGAATTTAAGATGAGGTTTCATGTCCCACGCAGAGTCCAAAGAGAAAAGCAGGGTAAGTACTTCTGGAAAGTGCCATGCTGTATTTACCGACCACATCAGGTCACAGCAGTGGTTTTATGTCAGACTTAAAATTCAGCATTTCCAGCAGACTCATGCTGATGTACGGGTGCGATAACATTGATGCAGGCAGGAGACAGCCACCACTGAGTCACCGCACCACTTGCTCCAGAAGCCGGCTGTCTACGGTAGGCATCTCGTTGCACTGCTGATCTAGTCTGGCTTGTAAAAATCAGCAACCTAGTCTAGCTTGTACGACCTACAAATAAGCCCTTTTTATACTGCGCAGGTAAATGTTCAAAGTGAAACCAATATGGGCTAACTTAAATTGTATAAGATAACTGCAAATCATTACTTCAAGTGAGAGTGTAATGCCTGGAACCACAGGCAGGAAAATACATTTACAGACTATCAAATTATCTTGGGATAATTTCTAATGCTTTTCACTGCTGTACTGTGTATTCTGATAGCTGAGCAAATAATACTACAGCTGGAAAAATCTCAGAATTTCAAAGAGAAGAGATTTCGTTAAGCAGAGTGCTTCCACAGGAGAGACTGCCCTTTCTGTATTGTTTTGGGGGAATATTAAAAAGAAACAAAAACAAAAAAGCAGTTATCTTTTATGACTCAGAACCACACAGAGTGACATCCTATGATAAAAAACTTCAGACAATTTGTGTGTTTTATAGCATAACCTGCAAAATGCATCCTTGTTCATACGAGGTTATTTCTCTCTGTGATTGCAACAATATTCTTTTCATCAAATGTGTTTTCAAAACTGGCACAAACAAATCCAGTAGCTAAGCAACTCTAGCAGTTTGCATGCACAAGTGCTGTTTGAATAGAGAAATTTTAAAGCACATTTTTAGAGAAAACAGAGCATTCTTTGAAATTTTGGAACTAAAGCCATATACCATAGTGCTGTTTATGATGTCTGTAGAAGTATGTGATACCCAAAGTGCTTTTAGGATACTCCAAGGTATATCAAAGAACATCAACTTCAGCACAACAGGGAATGTCCCTAGATTCACTTATGAATACATATTTCTTATATCCTGTGTGTTAACTACAGTTAACATAGTCTTGGTCATTGAGAATAATCCACAGTGTAAGCCTATTAGGTGAGATTTAGCATCTACATTTTTCTGCTCACATCTGCTTGCCTGACATATGTAATCTGCCTGGGTGTCACAGTTTACATCCTATTTTCATTGATGGATAATGAAACGTGATTGGTATCTTCATCTTCTTCTCCCTCTCTCTAAGAAATATTTCTGCTTGTCAGCTCCTCCTTGCCAGCACTCTTTGGTGTGATCCTTAGCCAGGTCCTTTATTAAAGGGAGGTACATGCAAGGCTTGCAGGCAACCATACAATTTATCATTGTTTGTGCAAAACGAGTTCAGAAAGTGTTATTTCAAAGACAGTAAGAAAATGAATGCGATATAGTAATTTCCTAACCTGAATTTTCTGTACTTCCTTCTCTCACAAAGCTCTGGCATATCACTCTTTTAGCAGCAATCTGTCAGCAGTAGCTTTCTGAAGACTTAAGTTTCCTTTTAATTTTTACAAAAGTGAACTGTAGGCACTTCAGTAATTTTAGAGCAACTTAGTCCAAGAGGTAAATTAAAATTAGGGAAAATTAGACCATTTCTAATGAGATGGTTATTACACTGAATAATGATGATTATTGGTTCTGCTTAATAAAACTGTCAGCCAATGCAAAATATCTATTAAGTTAAATTACATTACATTATATTTCTATCAACTCAGAAATTCAGTGCATTGGTTTCCCACAAACCATGGGCATAACAGAATGTTAGACAGTGTTTCCTTCTCCAAATAGGATGAAACGTGGAGCTTTCAAAAACAGCCCTTTAAAACCCTGATTTAAAGCCCATTAAAGCACCATTAAAGGTGAAGATTCATGCTGACTTCTGTGCCATGTACATCAGGACTTCACTAAAACAAGCAGTGTTCTCTCCTATTGTCTGTGCTAAATATCTAGAAAACACTACTGTGGTGAATATTCTACAGTACTATTAGCCTGCTAAAGGAAAAAACTTGGCACACATTCCCAGCCCCCTTGCCTCAACGAGCTCACTGCTGGTTCATCTGCTCTTCTGTTCTGATTTATCTGGCAAATTAGGAGATGGACTTCATAGGGTAAACTACAGTTTTTATTTCCAAGGTGAAAACTGTGAGGAAAATTATCTATTAGCTAAAAATGAGCTGCTGCTGTACAAAACTCGGCACTAGAGCCCCAAAAGCTTAGAGGTGAGGTAACTCCACAGAAGCCTGTTGGCTCTTCAGAGACATGACTAGCTGGGAAATCTGAATGCTCAGCATTTTTTTGTTTAAAAGCAGGACATAATATCACACCTTGCCTTCAGCAAGGACCGTTGTGCTGAGGAATGAGAGCCATACCTCTGGGAGGGTGACTCCCTGCCTATGCACTTGGAGCCTACACAACAGTAAACTGCCAATGGGGGAGGAAGAAAGGAGTGGGGAAGACGAGAGCGTGTTCCTGCTACCACACCTTCTCTGTGTAGGGTTTCATCTAAAAGGATATGTTTTTGTGGAATATTTTGATATAAACTAAGCCACATTTGTGTTACAGAAAAGGTGTTTACTGCACAGGGGGAGAGGGATCATTACCCCCATTTTAGAGACTGGGAAAGCAAGGTGTTGCATTTGGCAGCTATTTTCCCAGTAGCACTGGAAAAAAAATACAGTAGCACTGTATTGTATAGATTCTAAGAGAGGTTAAACAAGTATTAATGACTGCATGACTAGAAATGCACCTATACCAATTGACCTGGTGAACTGGGGCATCGAGGTGAGTAAGTCTTTCTGTGGTGCATGTTGAAACCTGGAGAAGCACAGATTTTCCTATATAATTTTATTTCTTTGAGAGTGCTATTGCTCTTGCAAACAGCAATGTATATCTTCTATGAGGATGATAACATGGTTAATAAGTCACGGCACATGTGGTTATAAGGTTTTTATCATGCTTTGAAATATTTACTAACCAACAAAAAGATTTCTCCTTTTATGAGGCCCATTGTGTAAGAGTTCCATAAACAAGGTTCAACAGTCACATTTTCATTAGCATTATATTGTTGCCATGGTAATGTGGTACCAATTCAATTGATGGGCTTTTCATCTGGGCTTATTATAGAATTGCTCTTCCTGTCAAAGATACATCAATATGGACACAGCAAACAGAACTTCTCATCCGAATATTAGCACAAAATTTCATCGTATGTTAATTTGGACAGGAAAATATCATGTTATTGGCATCAGACCCAAAAATCATCAGAGACACGGTAGGAGTTGCTAAACATCATACATGGCAAAGTTGCACTCCAAAATCAGGAAAATTACTTGCATTGTTTGCTGCAGTATCTGAATTTGTTATCGCAAAAGCACTTGGCTCTGCTGTGATCATCCTCTGTAATGCTGCTGGGAGGGCACTGCAGTGCAGGTGGTAATATCAAAGGAAAAAAACAGCAGTAAGAAATGCTAAAGAATAAAACGTGAGCTGAAGGGATGTTGGTCCTTCTCCTGTTTGCACGTTCTGTGGCATATTTTGGGAAAATCACTGCCAAATGCAACACCTTGCTTTCCCAGTCTCTAAAACGGGGATAATGACCCCTGTCCCTCTGTGCAGAGCACCTGGCATATACCCAATAACAAGGGATAGCTGGTACTATTAAACATTGTTATTAAGTAAAGTAGCAATGTTTTTAACAGCTCCAGGAAAATACACTGCACAGATCTACAATTTGAGAAACGTCACTGGGAGAATCTGGACTCACCCAGGGAAACATAGCAGAGTTGGCAGACCAAACAGGCAACAGAACATATGCACTGATGGAGGAAAGATATTCACATCATTAAAAAATCATGATAGTTTGTAGTTTTTTAAAGGTAACGGATATTGTAGGTTACAGGAGAAGTATCTGCAGCAATCTGTGCAAAGAAAACAACAATACAATATAAGGTAACAGCAGGGTGGCTTGTTTATTGTATGTCGAAACATTTTCTTGTGTATTTTCACTGGTTTTTGATGATTGTTTCCTATTTAGATAGGAAATATCTTTTTCTGTCCTGACACATGATGTTCAGTCTATCATATCTTAGCTTAATCATGTTGCGTCCTTTGCAGTGGAAAGGGTAAATTACAGACAGGATAGTATTCAGTATAATCAAAGATGTGTTCCATTTTACATGATAAGTTTTGTCTGATTTACAAAGGCAGTATTTTCTCCAGCTGAGCAAGGAAAGAGAGACCTTCATTTGCAGATAAAAAACACCTCAGAGGAGAGGCTTCTCCTTCATTAGGATCCTATTGTTCATAGAAAAAAATAACCATTGTTACTACTACCACCTGTTTATTTACTTCTACCATGATATAGCTGCAGGACCCAGCTGAGACTGGGACCTACTTCTGCTAAGCACAGAAAAACCACACAGAGAGCCATGGTCTCTTCTTCAGGCAATCCGTAAGCCTAAGAGCCATGAGAAAGAGCAGAGAGGAAAGAAAAACAGAGAGAGAGGGAGAAACAGATTAAGTAATTGACTGAAGGTCAAAGAAGTCAGTGACAGAAGCAGAGCAGGTCTCTAGCCTCGTTTCTCTCCATCGGGATGCCTGCCCCACTGGAGGAAGGAGATATTTAGCAATACTCTTCCCCAGATTCTGAGGATTCACTCTAACTTGTACATGGAGCCATGCTTTACCTCCTAATTTCAGTGATTGCATCTATGTTGCTGAGCAGGGGCAGCCTGAGGCAAAGCTTGAAGTCAGCTGTGCAGCCCACCCATATTACCTATGAAGACTCCCCCAGGCTGGCTCCAGGGCAACCCTGTTGATCCTCCCAGGGACAAAGGCTCAGGAATAGCCTATGTTTTTGAGCATGTTCAAGGGCACCAGGGTCAGTATACCTGCCAGAGGAATATTAATGGATTTCAACACCACAACTGAGGCAGTAGGGATCAGGCTTTCTTCCTCTGTGGTAGGGATGTCTAAATCGAAGCCTAAACAGATTTGGGGAGGGGAGGGGTGAAAGCTTTTGGTCACAAGAGTCAGTTTGCACTAGAATTTGAAGGCTTTGATCAGGAAGAAATACAATGTCTTAAGTGAGGATAGCATTGGCTTTGAGTTTTCTTGCTTTCTGTCTCTCTTTTTGTCTTAAAAATCCATATAATGTAAAACCAACTCTGGGGGAGGAAGTGTTCATCTTCTGATCAGTAAATTCTTCCTTTTGCTATGTGGTGTCTGCTGACTTCACTGCTGTTGCAACCTTTTAAAATGCTTCCAGGAAATCTCCTTAGATTTTAACTTGATTTTTTTTTTTTTATTAAGGTATCTGAAGAGAGTTGATAATAAACCAAATTTAACTTTTTAACAAAAACTGCAAATAATATGCCAGCATGGATTTGATCTCATATATGTATCTGATAAAAATGCTGATCTGTAGTAAAATTTGTTAGCCAGGGGTCTGTTGTCATGGTATTAATGAATATAAAACTATCAGCTTTAAAATGGCAATATTACAGTAAGCCTATATTTTTTTTATAATGGTTTTGCATTGTGCATTCAGTATTGGTGAAGATTAAGATTTAGCATGCAGAAGTAATATCCATTATGATAGGATTGTCCACAGTGAACTAAGACATTTGCTTAATTAAAAGTATTTATCTTAGATTATTTAAGAACTATGTCCTACTACTGAACTGACAATGTAAATTAGTTTCCCATAATCAGTTCACTACTGATGACTCTCTTTATACTAAACAGAGGAAGAAAAAGGTAAGAAAAAAACAACAGAAAGTAACAGATCCCACTGTCAAAGGATATACAGGAACTTTAGAAATAATGATTAATTAACACTGTGCCATGAGCAGGAAATTTACATGATCACACCCATAATGCAGACAGCTAAACAGAGCCCTAAAAGGGTGCACTTCTCGCAGAAATCTAGGAAATAGCAACATGAACAAAAGCCCAGATTCCCACTGCTACCTGCTGGACCTGTGCTACTTAACCTTCCCCTAATGAGGCCTCAGAAGCACTGGCATTTGGGGAGCTGAACCTCGAGGATTAGGGGTGGGATGGGGCTCTGCTGCGGTGGGGAGACAGGGCGCAAGGCAGGATGAAGCCCTGTGGTTTGGTGTGGGGTGTCTCATGGGGTCTCAGCGGGGGCCTTCCCCAGCTGTGGGCAAGGTGCCGGAGGAGCAGACCTGCTGTGGCTGGGGAATTTGGGCAGAGTGGAGAGCAGAGACAAGGCAAAGACAGACCAGAGCTACAGGGAAGGCAGGAACTGGTCTGACCTGCTCCACTGGGTGGTTTCAGGCACCTGTTTATAAAAACATACCTTTAAGGCAGAGCCCTAACTGGTGGAGTGTTTCAACCCATCTTGATGTTACAGCTGTACAGCCTAAGACTCCCTGACTAGCCCGCCTTCCTTCCTCACAGTGCCAGTGACCCATGGAAAGCTGTAGATCTTCAGTCTGCGGGGACAATCTAACATCCGCAACTTCTGGGGGTGCTGCTACAAGGTAGGGCCACATCTAACTTCTTCAAACGATCCCATCAGCTCAGGTTTGCTGCTCATGTGAAAAGCTTGCGACTCACACTCCAGAGACCTACTTGTCTGCTTCTTGGAAAATCCTCCTGCCTGCAAGGCAGCCCCCTGAGGCAACTGGACCTTCCACCAGCCAGACACACAAATCACCTGCTCACTAGTTTTGGCTGATGTTGTTGCATGAAATCTTCATATATAGAGCCAAGAGGACAGGCAAGAAATATTTCTTTTCTTCATGCCACTACTTCCTTTCTCATTATTTCTTCTTGTTTCCTTTTTACATTCCAGGCATTTTTTCTTTCTATGTAAGATAATAGGAAGAAATACTGTGCCCTACGCTAGGCATTTAATTTAAGTAATTGGTTTTAATTCTTACTATGAGCATTCAAATAGCAAGTGACATTTATTGATGTATGTTACACTTCTGAAACCCTAGAAAAAATTGTCTGGCCCATTCTCTGCTAATGTTAGTTTAGATGATGTTTTAAGAACAGGGGACCACCCACAAAGGGCTGGGCATGCGCACAGGATGGGAGCTGTCGGTGAAGTGCATGGCTGTGAATCTAGTTCTGACCTGTCTACGTGATTTTCCAGGTGATCCTCGGACACTGCCCATAGCCTGTGCTCCCAGACGTTAACCCCACGATGGCAGATGGAGCGACATCTGGAGTCCCGCTTCTCCCAGTTGCTGCACCGGGTGTTTGCTGCTCCCAGAGTTGCCATGCGCCGTGAGAAACCCAGCTGCTGGACACCCGACCCAGCTTGACAGCTGGCGGAGATGCTGCCGGGGCCAGCTTTGCCCTGCTTGTTGCTTGCCTGCTTCTCTTATTCCTCTAAGTTATGCCCTGGCCCACTCCTGTCCCGTTGTGCTGCTGCCTCCGGGCTGTGTTGAGTTTCAATTATCACAATATACAATGCAGACGCTATGTAAAACAGCTAGTGTGACTCAAGCAGGCTGAGCCTGGTAGAAATACAGTTAAATAAAAAGGACTGATATAATACCAGAAGGCTGATTAAGAACCACAAGATATCAGTGTTGTATCCTGTGGCTTTTATGTTGGTAGATGGAGATTTTAGCCATTAGAGTCCAGCTATCCAACAGATAACAACCAGAGGAGATGGATCTGGGTATCTTCAACTGTGAATAACTGAGACACTTTTGCCAATAAATGGAGGACCTGGTAAACTGCCAGAAGAAAAAGCTTTTGAGATACCTACAAATATAATCAGGCATGCAATATGTGGTAGCTTCTAACTGTGTAGCTTAAACAAACTCCCTGATTACTCGCAGTACATTTAAAATGGTATGTCAAAAGAGCTCTGAACTCACAGAACCAATGTGTGGTTACATTGTCAGCTCCAAATTCAGACAAGGAAATAAATAGCAAGTGAAGGTCTCAACTTACTTATTTGTACAAACAGTAATAAACCCCCAGATCAGGTATCGTGATTTCTAGATGGGGGTAAAATGCTATGACAAAAGAGGGAGAAATAAGCAAAAACTACAGTAATGTAAAATTTCTAGAAAAGCTCAACAGCTGGAATTTTACAATGTGGTATGTAGACAAATGTAAAGAAAAAAACACATCAAGTGTCTTTTTCTCTGGAGAAAAATGAAATAGGCATACAGAGCAAATAATAATATTTAGTACTTTCAGGGCAAATTCTAGCTGAGGATCATGAAGTAATTTGAAAATATTAATGAATTAGCCTCACAGATATCTTTCAGGTAGATAATAATGATAATTACTACTATAAATAAATATTATTATCATTCTTGCTCCAAATAAATGAAAATTAAGCCATAGAGAATTTACATATTTGTCCAAAGTCTGTGTTTTACTACTGTAACCATCCTTCTCTAGAACTATTATATATCAAGTTTATCCTTTTCTAAATACTGTATGTGACATACTATTCAGTTTATGAGCTCTAAAAACCAAGCAGCTGAGCTTCCTTATGAAATCGTGCCTGTGAACATCTCCATTTGCATTTGAATTTTCAAGCAGCAATGATCCTGCTTAAAAACAAATATAAAGAAAAAAGGAATCATGAAAATCAGTACAAAATCTGTCAAGGCCCCATCTGTGACTGGGTATCAGAATATCGCTAAGAAGCTCTGAGGAGCAAAGTTCATTCCAAGTCTAACGCATTATGTTTTTTGGTTGATGAAATTAATTCAAACAGGGTGAAATGAGGGCACATACCACGAAAAACTCTGTTCCTCCACTGAGGAGTGAAGGAAAGCAGTATCTCTGCTGTGTGTGTGATCTTGATTTTGGTACACATAAATACTAAATACTAAAGGTATTACATGGCAAAATACTCGGTGTGCTCACATCTCCTTTTGATAGCCACGAACACCTGCTGCTTCTCTGAAGAGTGTCAGTGAATGAGCAATCTCTGGTCCTGGCAAGATGAGGACTTAGATTATGTTTATTTACTTGTTGCAAGAAACAAACTTTCATACCCAGCTACCTGAAGCAGTACGGAAACATAATAATAGGCTCCACCCAGGCCTTGAAAATACCCCTACAAACATGGTCACTTCCTTCTGAATGGGAATATATAAAAGCTGGGGACACTCATTTGTAGGATATTTATAAATTTCCCCTCCATGATGTGAATTCCTAAGAGTCTTCGCCTTAGCTTTTTGCTCTCACACATGCAATATTTGGAATTAACTACAGGAAATTGGAGAACCACAGCATTAACACAATTCTAATGCACTGTATTATTTTTCTTTCCCTTTTTTTAATCATTAGAGTATGCAAATGTTCAGTTAACTGGTCCTCATGTTTTCTCTTTATTGAATTGCTTTCGCTATGGCAAATAAATATTCATAAAGAAATGTGGACAATAAATCATTCCAAATAGTTCAAAGCCCTTTTTTTCTAGACTGCATATATATTCAGCTGTGACTCGCCTTTAATATTTTATTCAAAAGAGGGACTTGTAGAAGGACAATAGAGATAACATGTCAAGTAGTAATTAAAACAGGAGGTTATGATTAAAACCATTTTGATCTACACTGTGGTCTGTCAAATTCATAAAGTCTTGTGTTTTTTTAACATTACTTTCTCCTTGCTTATACAGGAACTCAGAACAAACTTCTGTCTGAAGGCACTGGACAGAACAAAAGATTTCGACCCTGAGCCTGTGGGGTGCAGAGCCCTTCCCAGCTCTGGATTTTAAGTCTGTATTCTGTATCACCCTATCAAGATATAACTCAGGCAGGCACTGCCCCACCTGCCGATATTGTGGCTTCTCTGGGAAGCAGACCCAGACACAGGGCAGAAGACAACCAAGGGCCACCCCAAGTTAAAGATCTGGTTACCTTATACATTTGGGGATCTTGGTTCAAATCCATGTAACAATGTTCCTTGTCTCACTATATGTGTTTTGGCTACTAATACACATATTTGACCCAAACTCATCATCTTTCCTGATTTGTTCCTGACTTTAGGCCCTGATTCAACAGAACACTTATATACAGACTTAAATAAATGGATTTAGGAACGCATTCCTCTTTGTGTTTAATCTTGGGCAGACATTCAACTCTGAAATTAATGAGACTTCTGAACAGCCCTGACCTTGGGGTCTGAATGGTTGCTGAATCAGTGCATTGACAGAAACATACTGGAAAAGATAATATCCATGTCTAATCAGAATTATAGTCTCTACTTTCATGGGAAATTACCCATAGATAACACATTATTCTGCTCAAGAAATCCATTTTATAGCATTTATTAGAAAGCCTTACTTCACATTGTCTGTTATGTCAAAGATACCAGACGAACAGTGTTATTCCTTGGTAGCATATCTGTAATATTCTTTAAATGACAAAATAAAATACAGGAAAAGTGCATGGCACAAGGGGCCATTCCTAATTATTTACTAAGACTTTCTAGACTTTCTGCGTTGCCTGCCATGTGGCAATCCTTTGGAGGACACATGGATGGAAGGCAAGGCGTACTGGTTCTGAAATCTCATGGACTTGAAGACAATTGCATATGAAATACCATGTTATGCAGTATCTACACACGAAACTCCCCCCCTAAGAATAACACTTATAAGGGCTATCTGCCCAGTCTGCATAAGAATTTTGAATGATCACATGTTTTTATTACACAATGAGGGAAGCGAGAGTGAAAAAAGTGGATGTTTCTGATATCATGGTGTACAGGTTATACAAGCGCTACTATGGCCAAATCTATAAGAATACAAGAAGCAGTTGGTAAAATAATTGATACTATGTTGCATGAAATAAAATAGTCTTCTTGTCATTCTTAAAAATGTTTTACACTTACGTCTTATTTATTATATTATAAAGATGGCAAACAGGTACTCTTAGATATTGTTTATAGAGTTGAAGCACAAACATAGAAGGGGAAGTAAATTTTGATGGGTCGCATCATGTCTGTCATCTAACACAATGAATAACGAGTACAAAGGTCATAAGAAGATGCAGGAAGAGTCAATGGGTGTTACTTCTCTGCACAACCATAGAGGGATACTGTGATCCACACCATTCCACTGGGTTCTGGGGGCAGAGTTTGGGAATAACATGTAAAGAACAGCTGTACGGTGCTCACTTGGCTCACAGGGGTGGAAACTCCCAGTTACCTGTATCTATCCTAATGCTGCTGACACTTGCTTTAAAGGTGATGAGTCAGGAATACACAGCTGCTGTATTGCATGCTCATTGCATGCAAGCTCTGTATTGCCTGCAAGCCTCTGAACCAAGGTCTTTATATCAAAGGCCAGAGTGTAAGGGGAAAGCACAGAGGGTCAGGACCCATTTTATCCTCCATTATATTTTTCAAAATACTAAAAAAAAGTGGAAACTCCCTTTTCTGTCATATCATCTACCCCAGGAGAGGGTGAGGTTAGAGCAAATCAGCATTCTGAAACAGTTACTGCTTCTGATAGGCATTTCCACATATGGTAATGAAATGGAGCTAAATTTGCTTAATTAGTGCCTAGCAGGAGCAAAAAGCTTTTAGAGCTCAAGGTGAGTAGCAAAAGGTCTTTGTTGGATCAAAGGCTATTTCCCATGTGAGGAGTCACTAGAAGGAATAATGGGTCTATGCTACAATGTTAGGATATCCTTAGTCAATTCTTTGGTTTCTGCTGAAATCTTACTGATTTAGAGAACTTAATTACAGAGGTGAGTTTTGCAACTGATATAAACAGTCTGGGATTTCACCTTTTCAGCTTTCCTGATACACTTGATCAGACTGTAGTAATGATTTTTCTATGGTGCATGTAACATAGAGGTCATAGGAAAAAAATGTTTCCCCTCTCGCTTCACTAGTATTTACGCTATTACATTTTTTGAGGAACTAGAAAGAAGTCACCTGCTCTGTTCTGTACTAAACAGTAACCCTGTATGCCTATGCCTATTTCTCACACTTATTTTTCTTTTTAGCTTATGAAGACTATTTGTATCTGAAAGTTCCTTTGATGAGTCTGCCTTTTGGCTTTATTTTCTGGTTCTGCCTGCCAATATTGGGCCAAATTCTTAATTTGTATTGATTTGCCCTGATTTTGCCAGAGACAGGCTGACTTTCAACTGTTGAACTGCTGTCCGCTTAACTGTAGCTTTTTTCTTCATACTCCTTTTACTAAAGGACTAGTTCGCTCTGAACACATAATAATAAGAAACATGTGAAGCCACCCTGATTACAAGGAAGCAAGTCCTACTGATGCTCAGAATTAATATGTTTTTAACAATAACTTATCACATATTGTTGTAGTTCCCCATGGAGAGAAAGTTCATCATAAGTTACACTATGTTAAATTCACACCCTGCTGCAGCACTCAAGCTAATGTGAGGTGAAATGCAACATAGAGTAGAATAACTTCATATGGAAGAAATACTTCTTAATGCTCATCCACAGAGGTGAGGAAAGAAAAAAATATTTCCCCCTAGTAACATATTTCCTTTTTTCCATAACTAGCTGGAAACTGTGAAGCCACCTAAGATAAACTGGGTGGAAAGGACCACTATGCATCCCACATTGCTGTTTGATTAACTTCATTATATCCAAAGCACCTTCATCAGAAGGACGTTTGGTTATAAGTTTTTTTTTCTTTTTGTTTTCTTTTCCATTGCTCTGGCTTTTCTCCAAGCAGGAGGATAATTCCAACTCATAACAGATGTAGACCATCCCCTAAGACTCGGGGCTCAGACAGAAGGTGACTGTTCTCCTTAACATCTTACGACTTCCTTTGGTTTAAAAGTCTGTTTTCTGTCCTGCAGGCCTACTATTTACTGAAATCAATGCTACAAATGCAGTCATAGTATGCCTGAAAAATAACAAAGCTAGATTGACCTATACTCAAATGTAAAGAATAAGAAAAAAGGCTCCTGATGCTGTGACAGAGTTAAAAGCAAAAGCTCCACATGGTAAAAAGGGCAAGTGAGAAGAGAGGATGAAGAACAGGTGGTAGAAGAACAAGGGGAGAGGATTAAAAAAAACAAGGGAAAAAGTATATTAAGGCAAGAAGCTTAGACCAGAGAGGTATGGGCAGCCCCAGGGGTGTGCTTGTGGTACTTCAAAAAAGGACTGACTAACTTTCAGAGACAGTGAAAGCAGAATGAAAAGAGGAAGGAGAGGTGTGACAGCCTCTAGCAAAGAGTTAGAAGACAATTGAGAAGAAAAACGTAAAGCACACTTTGGTTATTTATTCATCCTCCCACACTTCTTTCTTTGTAAAACATCCTATGGCTTCATTAGTGTGGAGGTAGGAAGAGAACAAGTAGATGTAATGGCTTAATGTTGCTGATGTGTCCTGTGACTAAACAGTTTGATTTGGGATATCAGTGGTCTGAACATGAGGTACAGAGAGGGGAACCCCCACAAACCCTACTGTGGAGTGTATACTGATAATAGAATTGATATCTCTATTATAGAAACTTTAGATGCTCAGTTACTGAAGTAGCAATCAAGGTGTTACAATATTAAAATTTGGCCCAAATAGACTCATATTTGGAGTACGTCACTCTTTGTATTCAGTATCACTGTGATCTTTTATGGAAGAAATGCACATTCCTGAAGTTTAGATATGATGAACTTCAGATACACATTGGTTTAGAAGAAATTACACATGCTGTTCTACATAATCAAAACAAGGAAATAAATTGATTTGGTCTTCAGTGAAATTATCAGTGATATAAATGAGTCCAGAGTCTGTTTATGACTTTGTCTGCAGAAAGTTTAAAGGTCTTTTTTGAGAGACCCATTTGATAAGAGATTAGCTTCTGCTGTGTGTACAGCTTTGTCTATCTCATGAGTAGGCTTCTGTCAGCACCTTGAGCTTGGTGGTCACAGCTCTGGCTGTGTAAGCTTTCTGAGAAAGTGTTGTAAGGAGTATGTGTTGCTATTGCTCGTACTGAAATTGTGTAAAACTGTATTTGGGGTTAAAAACTCCATTTACTGTGCTTGCTTTTTTTCTAACCTTTCCTTTTAACTGACTGTTTCAGTGGTTACTTAACAGGAATCTTTTGTGATATAGCAATGGATTGTCTTGATTATGTTCTGAACTCCTTTCATACAACATATCCTTCTAAGCACTCCTTGAAGTTGGTGGAACCTGATTGCTTGTGTAGTCCAGGGCTACCTCAAGTCATCCAGAAAGATGGCTCAGGTCATCTTGGTGGACTCATGCCACGTGCAACAGCTTCCTCATCTGAGGAGAAACTATTTGCCTCTTTGCTTGGGGTGGCTAAAGGCTTCTTCACTGGAAGATACAGAGCTTTGCTGCACCTAATTGTAGATGACTGGGCAAAATTAACTCTTCAAAGTTCCATCAATGAATGCCTTGATTTATGAACTTGCACTGTGTTTTGCAAACACCAGATATCACAGATAATGTCCTTCAGTATACAGAACACCAAATAATGATGTTGGCAGACTTATAGAATTTTTTGATATACAGAAATTAAATACTTTCAAAACAAGATATGTTTAAATTGGACAAAGCAAAGCACATACTGTAGTCCTGAGAGAAGAAGTTGTGGAAGAAGCTTTAATCCTCATTTCCCTGATGCTGAGCTTGTGTACACATGCTATCCTTTGCCTCCTTTTCTGCTGCTACTAATGAGGCAAGGCAGAGTGGATGGGTGCTATGTCAGTAGAAAATTCGAGCCATGGGAAAATCCCACCCATATTTTCAGGTTTGCAGGGTCAGGGTAGAATAGGAATCATGACCTTAGCAACCTCTCTGGGCTGCTACGGAGCAGTACAACTGAGCCCTAACACAGTCCAGAATCTGCCCCTAAATGTACCCTTAAAAGAACAGGCACATGAATGATCTGGTATTAAATTAGCAATAATTAATTGAGAAATACTATAATCAATATTTTATGTAATTTAAACCTGATGCAACCAAGTAGCCTGCCTCTGATAAACTTTCCAACAGAGGTCTGCAATCTTCCAGGACTCAATGGTATTTTGATGAATAATGTTTCTAGCAAGCTAATTTTTTAGCTAATTATCATCAAACACCTAGACATACTTTCTGCAATATTAGATGTGCTTTGAAAAAAAAATCCCTTAAACAATGGGCAGAAAGAAATTCTAAATTCATAGGTATATACATATTTTCAAATCTTGAACTAGTGGCTCATTACAGTAACTTGGTGGTAAAATATAGCATCTTATAGTTGGTAGATAGCAAAAATAACATAGCTGATTTTGAAATTAAAAATCACAATCTGCAGATAGACCCCTAAATTACATATTAAAAATAAATTAAGATGTAGAAATCTTAAATGGTAAACCATATTGTCCTCCAAACAAATATATCTGGGCAAAAGGGATTCTATGCATTTTTGGTTTTGTTGGGGAGTGATTTATTTCAACCTTAAAGGAAAAAAACCCAAAAGAACCCTACAATATAGCTTACCAAAATGCACAGATCTATATAGAACTTGCAGCAGTTGTTAACCCAAGTGTATTATTCCTATTCTAAAACACTTTGAGGTTACATTTAGTCATAAATATTTCTAGTCTACTAGTCCGCTCTTCATTTTATTATGTGGAAGTAGTGTGAGATGGAGGTACAGACTTAAAAGGAAAAAAAGTGTCACTGGAAGAAGCAAAGCAGCTATGTCTCTCTGCCAGACTCTGCATCCTTTCAAATTGATCTTGCTGATACTAAGGCTTGTCCGTTGCAAGATCACAACCTACAGCTGTAGTGAGTAGTACTTGCTCAGTGTCACATTACTCAAGCGGTGCAAAATCAGATCCAAAGCAAATTGTGTTACCATGGTTTTAATGGGGATGGAGGAGCTCATCATTTTTAAATGGCTGGTATGTACTTGCAAAGCATATAACCCAAATCCAGAGCTGACAGTTTAAGTATATGACGGGAGAATAACAAACAAGCATAACAAACAGATGGGCCAGCCAGTCTGTTACAACGTGGTTCAGCTGCAGGTCTGGCTGTGTGTGTGGGGGGGAGCTCCTTAGTCAATCTTAATTGTCATAGCTCCGTTGACTTTGGTATTTACAATAGCTTTATTTATATGATGATGATTAATTTCTTCTGTGATTGAGAAAAAAAGTAAAAAATAAAAGGTCTTCTAAATCCATGCTATTCTGTTCTTTTCAGGCTTCTAGTGAATATATCCAGTGACAGTGGTATAGGTTCTCTCTGCAATAAGTGTGAAATGACAAGTATGCATATATATATGATCTCATTGTCAGTATTTGACAAGCTTAAAAAAAATGTTTTGGCTATAGAAGCTATTGATGTAGGTGTTACGAGGCATGTGGGAGGTATCCTTCAAGTTTTTGGAAAGTTTGAAGCAGTAATTTGCTGTGTGGGCTAAAAAGACTGTATCTGTGCCCCTCTCCTTCCACGAGTCCCAGCCAGGTGGAGATCATACTTTCCCAGCCAGCTGTTGTGGCTGTAGTCCACCTAACTGCAGGGATTCTGCAGGAAGGTGGAACGCCATTTAGCCAAAAGTTGCCATAGCAATAGATTGTTACACAGTTAAGAGTAAAATTTTGGACATATAGGTGCCGCAATGAAAAAAGTGATAACTGCTACAAATTTGGTGAAGGAGCTTTACTGGATGTAATCTTAAAAACAAACAAAAAAACCCCAACAAACCAAGCCAAACAAACAAAAGCACCAGCAAGAAAACAGAAAACCTTTTACTTTGCTCCTTTGTGTAAGAAGTGAAGAGCTCCACAAACACTACGACCTTCATTTTTTTAAGATCTAACCCTGCATATGAGGAAAATAGCACCCAGCATAATACAGTACACTTTTGTTAAGCATACATTTCAGTATTCCATGAAAATTGTTATTTTCCCACGAGACTTAAATATATATGGTGAAAAACCCCAGACATGTAAAATGTTTGATGACCAGAGAAGTGACAACACTGTGTATGCAAGATATTTGTCTAGAAAAGCTGTCGTAAGGTCAACTGGTATTATGGGGCTAATACTATGTAAATAAAAGAAAAGCAGTAGAAAGAGTTTTGGAGGAAACAAAAATAAAAGCAAGAATTAAATGTTTGAATCCAATCAAAATCCACAACTTTAGGCATAAGAATAGACAATGTAATCTTGTTCTATTTGGTAGGAGAGGATTTATTCTTTAAAGCATGGTGTGTGTTCTGTAGCAGTAGTCATTTTCAGTGGAAACAAGATGGTCTGCATTGATGGGATAGCATTTGTGATAAAGGGTTAATTTTCAGAAGGAAACTGGTTTAGCTCAGATTTTTTTTATCAAATTGACTATGCTTGATTTCGTGTAGTGACCTAATATGACCTGATTAAATTAGAGAGAAAATGATGATGCAGAGTGTTTGTCCTGCTGACAATTGCTACCTTAGGCTAGGGTGGCAGTGAATTAACATCTTGACCATATTTTGCAGGGACCTTGAGTAGGAATTAACTTCTCCTATTCATTTCAACCTTGCCAAGAAGGCAATAACTGTTGCTGACTGTAAAGTCAGCTATTTCTGAAGCGGTGAAATGGGCTTCAGGAATTTGCTTAAAACGGTCTAAGACAGATTACTAGCTTACCATCAGCCTAGTAGTTCAGCAAGAACATAGGGATGTACTACACGTCATTTATATTAACTGAGTATCAGCTCTCCAGTCAACAACTGAGGCTGTGGATAGTCTTTATCCATCATCTTATACCAACAGCTGAGGGCTACAGACACATCTGAGACCTGTAAGTGGAAATCTACTTTTTTCTGTGTGCTGTTTAGGACCTGGGTAAAAGTCAGCTCTATAGCAAGGTAAGGAAGATCAGTTTTCTTGAACTGTCTTGTGGAAAACTTCGTCAAGTTTTTGTTCTTTTTGCACTATTTCCTGGAAACTACAGAGCAAAAGGTGTACTGGTTAGTGTTTTGGGGTCTTCCACTTCACGTTTCCAGCACAAGCGCTATGTTACCTTACAGCAATTATTTATGCAATGTAAAGCGCCATAGAACAGTTTCTCTCCAGCAATGTTTCATTGCTCGGCTTAAAATAGTAATGTTAATTACGTGTGTCTGTTAAGTGTTGATGGCTGTTGAATACTATTATAAAATCCAAGGTGTAGCTGTGGTCCCTTGCCCTGAGCACTGTAAAGACCTGGAGAAGACAGCAGTCTCTATTAGAAAATTATTTTCAGTTTACAGCCTTTTAACTCCGTGTTTAACTCTTGCAATAGGAGCAATACATTTCACTATATGTACGGCCACAACTGCTGAAGTTGCAGACCATTGCAAACTAATCATTTGGAAGTAAATGGAACTCTCTATAGGAAGCAAATCAGAGGCACGCAAAGAGTTGGGTTAAGATTGGGCAGTTCTGTTTGGTGTTTACACAGAACACTGATGGAGGGAGAAACCTTCACTGTTTTAATGGCAATCCAGCACATATTCAAGTAAGACAAAAAAGAAAATGGTCATTTTTGTGTACTATAACAACTAAATGGGAAGATGTCTGTTAATGTAAAACTAATATTTGCTCTTACACAGCTGAACAACTAATGTCACTTGTAAATTGTCATCTCTAAGCAAGCAAGCAGACAGTCCTCTGGGAATGTCATGCATTATACGTATGCTAGTGAGAAGGAAATTGTTCACGTTACAAAATCGGACAAGGTAACCCTTTATTCTTGTCCTGCCTTTACTGTTAAAACTAAGATTTGTCTTGTAAACCTGCCTACCAAGCTGACTTACTATGAGACTATCATATAGCTCCTATCAGTTGCTAAGGTTTTTCTTTTGTAGTGCTCTCCTTAGTACTTTCACAGTCATTGCAGAATCTATTGTTAGATTTTTTTGTCTGATCACAAGGCGTAGATGAAGGTGTTAAAAATGTACTAACCCAGCCTAAAACTGCTGTTGCTGATCATTGGGTACTACAAAGTATGGCTGGGATTTCAGCCATTAGAGGAACGGGTGTATTGCAGAGACAAAGGACCAATTGCAGTTAAGGGACATCAGGTTACTATCAGTTATGGTATTTCTTTTAGGAAAACACAAACCTATTTGTTCCCTTTTGAACTACTAACCAAGAACAACCCAAACACACGAGCAGTTTATTTGTTTCAAGGATGTTAATTTGGTGGCTGTTTTTCTTTACAAAAAAGTCATTTAAAAAAGCAAACAGTAACAATTTTGTTTGTCAAATGTTTGTTTTGTGAGGCATTTGAAAAGCTATCAAAGTTGAAAACAGTTACCGACTATAGAGACTGACAGCAAATAGTAGTAGTATTTTGTAAATTATCAACAGGCCAGTTCATGCCTTGTCAGTATCTCTGGAAAGCAACACAACTACAGAATCCCTATCAAAAAAAACCCCAAACAACCCCCAACATGACGACCCCCCCCAACCAAACCCAACCAAACACAAAAACTTCTGCTAGTGCTCCTGCTGTTGTTGGAAGGGGTGTATTCATACCAATATTTCAGCTAATATTTTCGTGGTGTCTGTTTTGGAGGCTGATCTTCCTCTGATCTCACTGCACACTTCCCTTTGAAACAGCAAGCACAGAAGTAGTTAATTTTGCACAGTCATAGGCTAGGCATAAGTCACCATCTCTAACCTTCACCTGGATGGAGAAATACTTGCTGTTGGCCCCATTTAGGTAGGCAGTAAACCAGTTCTCTAATACAGAGAGAACTGGTTTACTGCTTGGCAGTGTGACTTGTTGGAGACTTGGAAACCCTCTCAGCAACAGGGAAGGAGGGCTGCAAGGTCAGCTTGCATGGACACCAGACAGTTAACGTCTACAGGAATCTCGGGTCAATGCAGTATCATTTTGTCCTACTTCACTGCTGCACAATCAAATGACTCCAAACCAGGTCCTGTTCAAAAGGCAGACCTCACCCTTGTCAGAAACTTGCTGCCACAGTGAATGTGGAAGATGCAAACAATGCAGTGTGCTGGGCCTCAGCCCAAATGGTCTGATCCTTCAAAACAAAACTTATTTTTCACCCTTCTCATCCCAGGTGTCTATATCTGGAAAGGAGAACCTTTTGCTTCTTACACCCAGGGCTGAAAGAGATGGATGTGACACCCCTTCCACCACCACAACTATGAGATGTCTCAGAGGCAACTAAGTGATTTCAAATTTTCAAATCCTATAGTAGATTTCCTTTTTTGTCCAGAAAAGATCATTTGGTCTGATGTTACTAAATGGCAGCTCAGTATCTCTAAAATTAAGTCCAACATACTCTTCCTGTAAAGTACTTTCAGTCTCCTCTACCCCAGGTTCAATGCTCCAAAATCCCATCTTACTCTGAGATCTATAATTGCTTTTATCCAGAGAAGACTCGTGCTAAATGTGTATACTTTTTAGCTTATAAGCACTCAGATTTCCTGACTATTCTACCTAGCCAAGGTCTGCCAACATGAGAAGCACATTAAGAGACTGAAAATAATTTGAGGCACATACGGAGAAAAGACTCTCGGACCAGTGCAAACCCAGGACATGGATTTAGTAGTTCTCAAGCTTAGTAATAAATATAGGATTTGTCTACCGATGTCATCACTGGAGACTGGGGGGGG
>Ga0065711_1027600_pt1 | contig 47724 bp, 62 predicted proteins | sample Hoacrofraction12_FD_59098 | JGI IMG/M metagenome (GOLD analysis project Ga0065711, IMG submission 59098) | Hoatzin crop microbial communities from Cojedes, Venezuela - Epithelial fraction 12 v2 (version 2) | ecosystem: Host-associated > Birds > Digestive system > Esophagus > Crop | place...
CCGATGGCTTCAAAGCCAGTGGGGTCCTGTGCCCCGCAGGGACCTGGTCCCTCAAATCCCCCACCACGACAGCAAGCGCATCCTCAGCTACGGCCTCGCGCGAGGCTGCTGCATGGCTGGTGCTGGGGGCCTCACCCTGCCGCAGCCCCCAGCGGGACACCAGCCAGCAGACACCTCGCCCACCCCACGTCCTCCTTCCCCAGGGTGTCCGTCAACCAGATGCCCACTTCATGCTGTGCTGCCATGGAAGGAGCTGGGCTTGGGGGCTTTCCCTCCCACATAAAAAATAACCGTTGCTCAGACTTCAGAAAGACGCAGCCTAAGCACAGAAGATATTTTAGGTCAAAAGCAGTACCTAGGTAGGAAAGTTTACTGCCCTGGTTACGGCATTTGCCGTCTGTGATCTATGTCATCCAGATTTCCCCTCCCCAAAACCTCACTTTACAGCAATAGTCTTCTACTGGGCTGGAGGGCTGGAGCCCCCATTTGCTGGAAAAACTAATAGTTATTATTACTTGTGACTCAGGCGAGAACCTGAAGGCCAGTTTTTAAATGCAGACACTGTGGTAGATGGCAACTGGTTTCCCTCAAATGGTCTTCAGAGCATCATCCCAGGAGCCGAAACAGCGGCTGGCATGTGCCAAGGGACAGGGACTGCGGTCCTCACTGGCTGCAGGGCAGGAAGGGAAGGCTGGGGCATTACACTCCACTACCCATTGGGAAGTCCAAATCTTCCACAATTTAAGCAAACACCTCGTTTTCATACAAACCCTTTTGCCATTTCATACTACTGGTTACTTCTCTCTGAAAGGAAATAGCTGTCCCATAAATAAAAGAAGGTGGGAGGGAGCACGGGGGAGGCTGTGAGCGCAGGCGAGGCAGATGCAGAAAGCTTTTCCTGGCGTGGTCTAACTCACGGCCAGAAGATAACATCAATATCGTAAGAATAGAGAGGGTCCATTGCTCACATGCATGCCAAGGAGCCGCTCGCACATAGCCATGCCTGGGGCACCCCCAGCCCTCCCCTTGTCACCCTCTGAGCATCCTCCCCGTGAGCATCCTCCTGGTCAGCCAGCCCAGCGTGGCAGGGGTGTGCTGAGAGTGGTCCCAGGGTGAGCCCCGCACACCGAGCCCCTAGCCCAGGCTCCTGGGCACCCAGAGCTGATTCCCTCCTGCAGAGCCTGGGAAAACCAGCGGCAAAACCACCTCGTGCCACTGAGCGAGGGCAGGTTGGCCGCGCAGGGAACAGCCGGGCAGGTGCCAGTATTGCGTCCTGACTCTGCACCCTTGGTCGTGGCACATCATCTCCACACGCACTCTTTTCCACGCGCAGTGGGGAATGTCACGCCGCTGCTGCAGCCGTAGGGAGCTCTCTGAGCCTGGCGGTGGGGAGCAGGGATGCCCAGCAGACAAGCCAACACACAAGAAAGGGCACCAGGACCAGCACCCTCCCAGGGGACCCTCACTGGCAGCCCCATGGGGAGGCCTGGGACCCGCTGGCCCTGCGTGCCCGTGGGTCGGGGCTCTGCCGGCTGCGGGTTTCTCTCTGCTGTCCTGGCCTCAGTGCTGAGCCGTTAATAACCAGCTTTAGTTGTGTCTCTCCAGCCCGCAGTCCCTATTTTCTTTCAAAACCAAGCTGCGATGGGAGTGAATTATCTCTCTTCATTTTCATTTTCCCTCTGTCTCTGCTGCTGGCAAATTAACAGCTTCCCTTGATGCCAAACAATCTGCAGTTTTATCTCCTGAAGCACAAGTTTCACTCCCAATCTGCACTGGGGAAACTTCAAGTAATTGCAGAAAACTATTCTGAAAGGGATCCAGCAGCAAAGAAGTCAAATAAATAGGGACCATATGCACCACGCCGGTCAGAGGCGCCGCACAAAGATGCTCTCATTCACAGTGCTCCGGTCGCACCCCGAGCCAGCAGCGTGGCTCGCCTGCCCTGCACACAGGGCTCTGCTCTGCTGCAAAAGCTTTCTCCGGAGATGGCTGGCAGTGTTAGAAGCTGACTGGGTTTGCTGACTGACTTTTGCACACACGCGTGCCAGGTATGTTTTTGCCCAGGGTTTAGCTGTCTCTTGGTGGAGGACAGAGAAGAGCTGGTTGCTAACCCAGCCGCTGCTGGTGGATATTTAAACTGCCCTGTGGGTGCAATGCTGGGGGGCGATTTCTAGCACACCGTGAAGGACTCCTTGCAAGGGCCCCATTTGCTGTTGGGCTACGTGGGGTCTTGCCAACGTGGTCTCATTCTAGCTAAGGCAGAGACTCGAGCTTTCTCAGCTGCGCCAGGCTTGGCTGCTTTGCTTCCCATGACCCATCTTCCCCCATTAAATGGGGTGCAGACACTGCAAGGTCTGTCAGCCCACAGCCAGGTTCCCAGTGCTGGGGTGCACTGCCAAGCATGATCTGGCCCCAGTCCCGCACCGCGAAGGTCTGCCATGGCTCTGTGAGGGACAGCACAGACCGATGCAAAGCGTCCCCTAAAGCAGAGGTCACCAGGACCTTTGATGCCTGTGCACCCCATCTCTGCCTGCCATGCACGCGCATTTTGGGTGCCCCCTTGGTCCCCGCTGGCGAGGCCAGCGCTGCCTCGCCGCTTGTCACTGCTGGGGCAGCCAGCCCCTTTCTCCCCAGCGGGGAGAGGCAGCAGCCGAAGGGCTCATCCCGCAGCCACCTTCATCCGGTCCCTGCCTTACATCAAGGAGCCCCAGCGCAGATCAAAGTGCTCTGAGGTTTCCCTTGCGCAGCCCAAAGTGCTCTCAGAGGGCGACGTGCTGCTGTCAGCAGCCCCCGGCCACACGGACGGGTTATCCCCACCCCATCAAAGCCACCTCCTTGTCACCGCTCCTCCCGCGGGCAGGCGGACAGGCACTTGGCTGGCTCTGCAGACCCTTGGCATCGCTCGGCACCAGGATCCTGCACCGGCTGCCCACCGTGGTGCCAGGGTTCGCAGTGCTCCCCTGCCCCTGGCCAAGGCGCTGCTGGGTCTCCTCTTGCTCGGCACGGCCTGCGCTTGCCCACGGATGGAGGGTGACGGCAGCACTTGGCACGGTCGTGGTGACCATCACAGTGTGGGAGCTGAGGAGGGCGACAGTGCGTGGCCCCTCCTGGGGAGCACGAAGCTCTCACATGCCTCTTGTCACTGAGTGTCGGGGAAAACACTGTGATTAAGCAGAAAGAAGGAAAATAATAATGGCTAATGCTTCCAGAAGTAATCTGGGGAGCCTCAATTTAGAAAACCAAAACTGAGCTCCCTTGAAGAGGCTGTTTTCCAGAGGCTTCTCCAAAATGTCTGGAGGAGTTCTGCGTCCTTTGGCACCAGCTGCATTTGCCATTTCTGCAAGCTGTGGCCGGCAACTGCTAGCTAAGACACCTGCCTGCCTGGCGTTGGGGCTGCCCATCACCGGGCAGCGAGAAGCTGTCTCACAAAACCCTCTGGATTTCAGATGGGCCGGCACGTGCCAGCGACACCGGGCTAGCGTTACCCCAGGCTCGGGATGTTACCATGAGCGAAGTTTCTGAAAATAGTCCCTGGCACCGCTCCACGCTGCCGGGCCAGGCCAAGAGTCTCTCAGAGTAGCTTCCAGCTTCCCCACAGCCGCAGTGGGAAGAGGACCCTCTCTCCCTCCGCGCTGCCTTGGCCCCCCTCCGCCCTGCTCCCCTGCCTGGGGCAGAGCCCCCCGTCCCCCCGCTGCCGCCCAGCCCCGCAGCCATCCCAACGGCCGTGCTGCAGGCAGTCTGCATATATAAAATTAGCACCCTCGCAGGAGGCTGTGAGGGGAAACCTGCCCTGGGCAGCTGCAATGGGAAGCAGATGCTCTGTGATTAAGCCCACATGCGCAGGGCAGCACCGTCCTCTGAGCAGGACCGCGGTGCCCGGGCCAGGGACGGAGGGCACGTGATGGAGCAAAGGCTGCTTTGGGCAGGGATCGCAGGGCTGGGGGCTGGCAGAGGGGCTGGGTGCAGCCTGGCTGCTGCCGGCCTGGGCTGGGGAGGGCTGGTGGGATGGAGCCAGGAGAGCTGCTTCTGTATCCCGCATGGTGTTCAGGGTGGAAACGGTCTTAGAGGCAAGTGCAGCTTCGCTGGTGGCAATGCCCTGCGCTTGCAGGAGCCAGACTGAACTTCTTAGCTCCATCAGGCCAAGAGGACCACGTGAAATGAGGGCCGGGGAGCTGCATCCCTTGCGCTGCCGGGGATGAAGCCCTGGAGGTCAAGAGGATGAGGAGAGCCATCCCCAGCGCAGCTCCTGTGCAGTGTCCCCAGTACTAATGCCGTTTGCAGCCTGCCTGGAGGGACAAGCGTCCGGTCGCAGCCAGCAGCTCCGCTCCCCAAACCTTCCCCCATCACGCAGCCCTGGGTCACCGAAACACCATATCTCTTCCCTGCAGAAAGGGATGCAGCAAAGTTTCAAAGTCCAGGAGCCGGTGACCCCGGCCGGGCCCCTCCTGCGCGGCCGCGTTAGGAGGTGCAGAGGGAAGATGTGGGTTTGCCATCCGCAGTCACCTCTTGTGCTGTCCGGGGAGTTGAAAGCCCACACCGAACAAGCTGTGTAACCTGAGAGCGATTTTCTAGATAAGATCTAGGCAAAGTAGGGGGGAGTTTGCAAGGTCAGGTCGCAGGGGGGGCTCGCTGACCACTCCGAACACCAACCCAGGACCCAGGAACCAGTGCGGCGAGGGAGGATGCTCATCGGTTTTGCCAGCTTAATTTCTTCTCATTTTCTTCCCTTGCATGGTTTTGTCTCTGAAGGGCAGAAGTCCCCACTTATCTTCTGCCCTCTCCAGTCTCCCCAGTACGATTTCTCCAGCCTTGCAAGAAGGGATAGCCATTTCTGTTTCTTCTCAAGGCATTTTTCCACCCACCCTCTCTGGCCCTGGTGGGAATTGTCAGCTTTGAGATAACGAGAAGGATGAATTGTTCATACAGGATGTTGCATGAAGCCCAAGTGCTATTTGCAGGCAATTTTAATAAGTAATAATAAGGAGAGAGAACTCCAAAGGAAGTAACCTGGTACAGCAGACAAGGCAGATTTATCAAGGCAGGGAGGAAATACTCCCCAGAAATGAATCTGGCATGAGTTCCTGCACACCAGTCCCACGATCCTGTCTGCCACCACAGGCAACTCTTATCTGAAACAGTCCAGTGTTTAAAATAGACTGGAAAATAAATAGTCTTCCAGCGCGACTGATCCTCCAGAGCCTGCAGTTCATCCCAGCAGCATTTACAGTTTTCTCTGGAGTGTTTCCGACATGTACTTCAAGGCCTTCCAACTCTTTTCTCCTCCCCTGCTTGTGACATTAATGAACCTTAAGGGATTCTTAAAGCACGTTTTATGTGGATGTATTTTTAAGCAGGAGAAGGAGAGAGCGGTTCCCAGCCCTCGGTGCCTGGGGTGGATGGAGCGTCGCTTTGCGAGGTGCACTCCAAACAGGAATCCATCAAACGCCAGGGCTAAGTGTTGCTGCGGCAGCTCCGCGAGCCGTGAAGTTGTTTAATGTTCATTGTTCACAGCTGTGTCACCCTAATAGAGTATTTTATTGTTTTTCCAGTTGTACTTAAAACCATCATTCATTATCCTGCCCGGCCAGCAAGCGCCTCACCTTTAATTGATGACACGAGACGAAACGCCTGGTCAAAGTTTCCAGTGTCTCCACCACCATGGGGACTGGGTCCCTGCCGCCCCGGCTCAGCACCGTCCAGGGCGAGGGGGGCACGGCTGCCGGGAGCTCCAGTCCCTCATGGTGTGGCTCCCGGGGGAGCGGGGCTGCCGTCCGAACCCTGCCCGGAGGGGAGGTTGCACCGGGGCTGGGGCTGCTGCTCAGAGCTGCTGAACCCTGGGGAGAGGGCGGTCACCCCGAGGTGCTGGGGATGGTGCAAGCCAGCCCCTGGGCTGCGGCGAGGACATGCCTGGGCAGCAGCAAAGCCCACGGGGACGTCCCTGCCCGTCTGCAGAGCAGGGTGCTTGTGGCCATCGCCTTGCCCTGATTGAATCAGCCCTCACCGGGGGCCTCTGATTGCACGCGAGGGGTAGGTGGAGGCGAGGTCCAAACAGCCCCAGTGCCTGCACACCCTGCTGCGCCCAGCTCCGGCATCAGGGTCACCTCCCGTGGGTACACCTGGCTGGGTCGAACAGCCCCAAAAAGCACCTTTTTGGCCAGCAGAGCCATCTCCCCGCCTTGTCCCCGCACACTGGGCCGTCCCATCCCCTGTCCTGCCCTGAGCCACCCTGACGCCCGCTCACCCATGGCCCAGTACGTGCTGTTAGCCTATGACATCTAATTGCAGTGACTGACTTTTGTTGCTGGAAAACAGCCCTTTTCGCAGGCAGGGAAGTCTCTCTGCTCCGTGTAAATCCTGACAGACTCTCTACAGTAGTTAAAAGGGCCGGCATTCAAGAAAAAGAACTTAAACAACCCCAAAGTGAAGGACCTGTAATTTATTTACTCCCCTCAATGAATGCTGGTTGCAAATCACTCTGTATAAAAATAACTCCTTTCTCCAACTTTTGATCTCTGATATTCCTGTATTTCCCTGGGGAAAATGTAAATCTATGAACTTATTACTAATGTTTCCTGTCCCTGACAGTGGAGCCAGTTGATATTTTACTTGAGAAGCTGGAGAGAGAAAAAAAAAAAGCAGCATAAACTTAATGACTGCAGACTGTTTCCAATCTTAGTTTCACTTTTCAGATGGAGAGTTTCCATCTTACAACAGGGAGAGGGAGATTTTTAAATAAAACATGATTTAACTTTAGCCAAACTTCCTCCTAGTGTTTATGCTTTTGGCTCAGGGCTTGATCCGTTTAAAGCTGGTTCCTTTTGAAGCAGCCCCGGCTCATCACCACGCACTGACACGGCGGCTTGGAAATTGTCTGTTCCACTTCTGAATCCAAATTCCCCGGCCCCTGCCTGCCCTGCTGCTCTCCTGCCTTGCCCTGCCTCAAGGAATGGCTCCCAGCTCCTGCTCACCTATGTGGGCAGCGGGCAGGGCTGGGTGATGCTGGCACCTTGGGATCGCTGGGCATCTCCTTGGCACTGCTGCAGGCACCTGGCTTGGCCATATAAAGCGTGGCCATATAAAGCATCTCCACATCACCGCTGTCCCGGACCATGGTCATTCTGTAGCCTCAAAGACATGTCTGGGAGCGGCTGGTGGGGAGGCGTGGGACAGGAGGTGGCACTCAGGGGTCCAAAAAATGTTTGGAATGTTTCCTAATTGTCTCATTTTGGTGTGTTTCCCCCAGAAACTAAACACGTTTCTAGCTCACAACAGGCTTTGCTTGGAAAGGTAAACCAATGTTTGGAAGTGATGACAGAGGGAGGCTCTGCTCTGCCTGCTCTGCTCCTGCCCTGGGTTGTGCAGGTCCAGCGTGATCTCGGCAAGATTTTTCAAATTTTTCTGCTATTTCAGGCCAGAAAAAAAATCCCCCAGCAAATCTCAGAGCACAGGAAGATCCTCTCCTGGCAGCGCCGGTGCTGGAGAGATGGCTGCACACAGGCAGCCCAAGCCTGACTCCCGCAGAAAATGGCCTCTTTGGCTTCTCCCTCCTGGCTCCGGCTCTTCTCACGGTCCCCCAGAGCCCTGCCAGAGTCCCAGGATGGCTGGTGTCAAACAGGGAGCATCATCTCCTCTCCTGCGTGCTCTGCCCGCACCCGCGGTCCCCTGGCCACCCCTGCCCCGATGAGCCCCCGCTCGGGGCTGGGTGCTGGGTGCCTGGGGTGCAGGGGATGGGCGAAGCGGAGGAAGCCGGCCCCGCGGCCGCTGGCCGGAGCGAGCAGCAGACCTGACGCCAGGCGTGGAAGCGGGCTCCTGCAGGAGCAATTCAGAGGCTGTTTTAACGTCAGCCAAAATGCAGGGAATAAAAGGAACTTTAATGGGGTCGAAGTTGAGTTGTGCACCCTGGAGGATTCCTGGCTGCCTCTGTTCGTGTCAGATAAATAGCCCTGTGACTGCACTAATGTTTAACATCCCCTCTCATTATCTCGCTGGCATCCCCGGGCTCCTGCAGGGATTGCAGCCAGGCCCCGGCCACATCTTCCCCCCTAGCCCTGTCCCGCTAGCTGGGCTGCAGCAGCAGTTAAGAGCATTTTTGAAATGCGGCCTGATCCAGGGCTAAGGAAAAGAAGATATGAGCTGAGCTCAGCACCGGTCCCACCACAGGGCGAGAGCCGCAGGCTTCTCCCACCACTGGGAGAGCCCCCGCGCCTTGTCCCTGCGGGCCAGCCCTTTCCTGGTGCCGTTGGCTGGCCAGGCACACATGGTGCCAGCCTCAGTCCCTTCCTTGACTCAGTTTCCCCACCTGTAGTGCAGCCTTCTTGTACCTGACAATATTTTCTAAAGAGCTTTGAGGTTTTAAGCTGGTTGGAAATACCATGCTTTTATTTTCATTTCCCTTTGTCGTAATCACAGCTCAGCAGCAACGCACTTCCCAGCCGCGAAGCCTCCCCACGTGGGCAGCACTGCAGCGGGGTCCGGCAGCACCCACGGCCGCCCCTCGCCAGCTGCATCGCCCAGTCCGTGTTATCTCCCAGGGGCAGCTGAAACCCAGCGCTTCGCTCACCTCTCGAGTGTGAACTGCCAAGTGCGTCTCAGAACAACCCTACAGCTCCAGGGGCTGCTTTTAAGACAAATATTTTACTGTGGAGACCCACAGCAAATGAACAATTAGGCTGCCAGTGCAAAGTTTCCAGGATCCCACCATCCACGTGTTGAACCGTCATGCCCACAGCTGTAACATCTGTCCTCCAACGCCCGGCCCTTGCCTGCAGTCCTGTTCTTCTGGGAGAAGCCCCTTTCTGTCATCCAGGTGTATCCTTCCTCCACCCGGTTTCAGGGGGAGAGTTACTGCCCAGCTGCCCAGCTGGGGCTGAGCTATCGTGTCACTGTGAGCCCTTCTCCGGCACAGCCGGGGCAGGACGTCAGAGCAGCTGGTCCCCTGACAGCAGTGGAGGTGACAGCAGATGCCACCAGGTCGGGGGCTGCTCTGGTTCCCCACGTTCAGGGGAGCCCATCAATACTTTTCACCCTCTCTGTGAGTCCCCGGGTGGCTTTCTGGCACTCGGGGACAGGATTAGCTCTCAGCGCTTGCCAACTGGAAAAAGTCCTTATTGTCACCTCGGTGGGGACGCAAGGATGTGGTGCTGGGGGGCTGCCTGACCCCAGGTCTGCCTACAGCCTGCCTGCCTGGCTCACTTCTCCTTTTGGGCATTTAACACCGTCTGGAAGATGCGTCAGGGGGAGAAGAGGAGACAGACAGACGGATGGGAGCTGCTCTGATGTAAAACAGAGACGGGGAAGTGAGAGCGGAGCCTGTGAACGCCCCGGTGAGAAGCCGCGCGCCGGGGATAGGGCGAGAAGCACGTTTGTGTCATTACTCATGGAGCAGCTGGCAGGGAGGCACGCAGAGAGGGCCAGATCCCCGCTGCTAAAGCACTGCTGACTTCGCACGGGCTTACCAGGAGGGAGCACAGCCCGAGTGCTGTGCCAGGATCCGGCCTCTTCCCGCTGCGGGAAGCGCAGAGGCAGCTCAAAGTGTGGAGCCAGGGATGCTCCGTGGCCCCGGGGCTGGTGCAGGGATGCATCATGGCGTCTCTGTCCGAAAGGGAAGAGGAGGAGGCAGGCAGGGTGGCCCCACGCAGGGAGGACAGCCCCACACCAGGACCCACCGCGCCGCACAGCCCCTGCCCCATGCTGGCCAGGGTTTCCTCCACTGATCTTTACAAACATAAATAGGGCAAAGAAAAAGAAGGAAAAACCCAGGGGAGGAAACAGCCCATCCCCAGCAGCCCTCAGCACGCATTTCCTCTGCCAAGCGGCCGGGAAGGGCTCGGGCGGATGGCAGGGCCGTCTCCACGCCGAGTCCCAGAGCTGCAGCTCACGCTCCTGCTTCCAGCAGGGAGACCACACCTTGCATGAAGCACATCAGCTCCCCGGGGCTACCAGCACCCCTTTTACCATCTCCGACTGGGTCTGCAGCGGGAATAGCCAGGCAGGACCCTCTTCCAAGGACGCGGGGTTGTGATACAGCTGCACAGGGGCTCATCCCCCAGCCCTTTGCAGCCTGGAGTTCCCTTTGAGGCCATAAAAAGAGCCGGGAGCCTCATTGCGTCTGTTTGGGAAGGGTGTGATTTCCCCGGGCAGCTCGCTGTGCCCTCGCAGGGGAATGCAGGGCTGCTGAGGGACAAGCGCAGAAATTCCGCTCCTGGCTCCTGGCGCGCGGGCGCTGCGGAAGCAGCACCGGGAAGCAGCACCGTGGGGGCACATGGCGTGGGACAGAGCCACCCGCAGCACCCTGTCCATGGGCAGGACTTTCCCAAGTTGCCAAGGTGTGGCTGCAGGGAGGTGTCCCCGGTGTGAGGCAGCAGCTCGGGAGGGTGCTGGTGGGGAGCACTGGGGCCACGCTTGCCAGCGGTGGGGAGGAAAGCCCTGGCACCCGCCCCTGGGGATCAGCCTGGGCCAGCTGCTCAGCACCCGGCCTTTGGAGACAGCCCAAAGCTTTGCTTTTGTGCGAGTTTGCATCCCAGACTGGGGTATACCTGGAACCAAAACCCAAAAGCTTTGAGGATGCTTGCGGATGAATCCTGCATGGACTTTGTAGCCCAGCTTCACCTGCCGAGACCACCCTAACCACTGCCATGGGCCTGGGGTCAGTTTTTACCTTCCCCCACATTGATTAGTTGATGCACAGTGTGAGTGACCCCAAGCATCCCCCCAAAACCTGAGCTGGCTCCTGTTAGGTCCTCAAGACAGCCTTGGAGAATGGGTCAGTCTTTGAATTAACACTTTAAACTGTCCCAGGCAATCCTTGGACAAATCTAAACCCTCTTTTTTGTAAAGGTGTAGAGATTGCTGCCTTAATTAGCAACCAAAATCACACCTCAGCACCAGCCCAATGCCGTAGCTCTGTGCAAAGATCTTTGTGGGGTAGCCTGGGAAGGTGTTGGACAAGCCCCGTGTTAGCTGGAGCGGCTGCTGCAGGAGCGGAGGAGCCGGGGTTCAGCGGGAGGTGGCTGTGCAGCCTGGGCTGCGGGAGCTCACGCGAGCGGGGGCTTTTCGCTGGTGCGTTGGTCACCTGGGGAGCTCATCGCTCTGCAGGCATCCTCTTGTCAACCCGCGATGGGGCTCAGGGACCCACAAGTCATCTGAGGGATTCGCATTTCCCCCAAAATAAAATGCCGCTTGTGCAGATGGAGCCAGGAGCAGTGGGAGAGCTGAGACCCCCCCTGCACCCCACAGTCTGGCCGGGTGCAGCCCTCGCCCCGGGGGGGGCACAGACCCTGCTGGTGGGGGACAGATGATGGAGCCGCAATGCTGACGTTAGCCGGAGAGCTGGAAAGTTTTCCACATACCAGTGTTAGCAGGAATGTTATTTACTGAGCGAGGGAGAGGTCTGACAGCACAGCAGCCTCTCGCCCGGCTCTTCCCCATGTATGGATGTGGACCGGCGTTACTCAGCAGGATGCGGCACAGACAGAGGCACCGGCGCCGGGGCATGGCTCTCCTCGGAGGAAGCTGGATGCGGGACGGGGGGCACCTCCCCGCGCCCCCAAACAGCCGGCTGGGCTTTGCGGGGTAGAAGAGCATGATTCACACCCCAAGGAGCAGCAGATTGCCCTGAGCCACGCTGGGGTGGCTCCCGGGGTCCCCGCGGCCGCCTGCCCAGCTCAGCCGGAGTTTGTAGAAGTGGGGGGACGCAGGTGGGACATGGCCACCAGCACCTGGCCCTGGGGACACGGCGGGAGGCTGCCTTCATGGGGAGCCAGATAGTGGAGCACCGCGCTGAAACGAAACTCAAACCCTGCCTTTCCCTTAATACGCCTTCTTACAGCTCAAAGCAAATATTATTATAAAAGCGGGATTTCACTTCCCATTTGTATTTCTGATGTTTGGTGAATGCTGACAGTGAACATTTTCAGCATAACACTGCTTCCCAAACCTGCGGACTTCTCCCAGCTGTGCTGTGGCCCCGGGGAAGCCCGTCCATGTCCCTCCCGCCCAGGGCTGCCCGCGGATGGGGGGACGCCCACTGCCCCCCGGCCTCCCGGCTGCCGCTCGGGGTAATTATTGGTCATAGAGGGGGTGGATTTTCCTGAGTCACAGGCACATCCGAAGGCCCTGCTCTTGTCCCTGAGGACTTCAAAGACTTCACAAACATAAATAGGTGCAGCCCCGGAGTTAAGTCAATAGAGCCTCCTCTGCCGGGGTGGGCATGGGGGGTGCGGGTCCCAGCTGCCTCAAAAGCACCCAGGGTTGCTGGCGTCCACTGTACACACTCAAGTGATTACACACAGGCACTTTTCTTCTCCCAGATGCAAATCCTGTGCTGTTTCGCCCCTTGGATGCTCTCACCGCTCCCCCTGCATCCTTGCCCCTGGGCTGCCGATATTCCCAGGAGCAGCCCCAGCCGGCACCGGGAGCAGGCGGGCAGGGAGAAGCAGTGGGGATTATTCCCAGGCAGGAGGCATTTTGAGGGTGGCTGAGCAGATGTGAGCGTGTTTCCCAGCGCTGACTGGCCGGGGAAGTTCACAGCGTGACTCATGCGCTTTCCCAAGTCCCTGAATCGCAGCATTGTGCTGAGAAATCAGCAACTCGCCGTCACCCTCCCGGCACGGCAACATCCCTCCTTGGTGCCCGTGCCACGATAGCCTCCTCGGGCCCCGCAGCTCAGACCCAAGAGGAGTGACCTGGGGAGAAAAGGAGCAGCTTCTCCTGAAGCCGTTGCCTCCACCGAGGGCCAGGCTCGGTGCTGAGCCACTGATACGCTTTGACAGACCAGAGTCTCCAGAGCTCTCCACCAGCTACTTTAAAATGCCTCTCTTTTCCTTGGTGTCCTGGGAAGCAAACAACTTGCACAGGAGGGCATGCATACGTGTGCTCCCTCAGCAAACAAGTCGGGGGGAAAAAAAAAAGAAAAGAAAACCAAGAGGAGCTTTTTCCCGGCGCCCCTCCGCCAGCACCACACCTCTCCCCGCACGCCGAGTACACAGTTTATTTTCCTTCCCATTAAAGTCTCCCCACCAGCCTGGCTCTGGGAAACTCAATTTATGCTCAGAGCTCTGGGTATATTATTCCTAGCGGGAACAGAGCCGGGCAGTCAGTGCGGAGGCGGCTCAGGCAGCCGAACAAGCTGGTCTTTGGTTTCGCGCCGGCAGCGCTGTGCGGGGACGGGAAGTCCCCGTGCAGACAGAAAGTCTGCAGCACCGTGGCGTCGGCCGCCCCGTGCCATCGCGGGCTCGGCCAGGGCTGGGGACAGAGCAACGGTGATGGGAGGGCTGGGCGGCTGCAGCGGTGCGGGGCAGAGGGAGGGGAGGGGGTTGCTCTGGGGCTGGATCCTCAGGTCAGCACGCGTCCCTGGCCGGAGCAATGGGCACCTCCCGTGTATCCCGGGACAACGGTCCTGATGGGTCCTCTGTGCCATGGGGCTGGCATGCCCAACCCTACGGCACGGAGCCAGCCTCTGCCAACCGGGCACAGCATGACACAGCTGTAAAACTGGGAGGCTCAAAGGGTGGTGAGCGGAAGGAAAGGCTCTTCATTTGTCCCCAAGAGCCTGCTCCAGTCCCCGCCACCGCTCAGAGATGCTCCACGAGCCCCGAGCATCTCTGTCCCACGGCCCATCCCTAGCCAGCACCCCGGGAGCAGGGAGCACAGGTTTGAACAGGGTAGATCTGTGCAGGGGGCATTCCCAGCGCTGTGCCAGGCGTTTTCCAGCTGTTTCACTGTACCTGAGCTGGCTGCGCTGGTACCTGTTGTACTTTCCCCCAGCAGGGCTGGTACGATGGAGAGAAAAGCCATGCCTGTGCCTCCGCCACCTCCTCTTCTAGACCCATTTTATGTGACCTCAGCTGAGTTATCCCCCCAAGTGTCTGGCGCGAGCAGGAGGTGACCTGCCATCCCCACAGCTGTTTTTTCCCCTGCTTTGCAGGGTTACAATAGCTCCTTGTTCCTCCGTACGCCCCATTCCTGTATCACATCCTACACGACCGCTTTGCAGTGACCTCATCTTTTTTTTTTCCGTGCCTCCTGCTTAGACCAAGGCCACGCCGCTGTGACCCAGCCTCTGCCCCTCGCCGTCTCCCAGGGTTGCCGGAGGGGATGGGGGTCCCCGGGAGCCAGCCAGCCCCCCTCGCCCCAGCGCCCGCGGGGTAGCGCCAGCGCCCAGGGACCCCCACAACCTGAGCATGCAACCTGTGAAGGTTTGCAGTCCTGGCTAAAGGGCCATCTGTGAAATCCATCTGCGGCTTTTTCCTGGATTTTTAACCCTTTTGTCCCCACCCAGCCTCTGTCCTGCGATGCTGAGCAGCCCCCCCAGATCCTGCCTTTCCTCTGGGGTACACAGTGACTCCGTAGGGTGCAGCCCCATGAGGGACCTCACCCCAGGGGTGGGTTTGGTATCACATACCTCTTCGGTTTCACATGCTGTAAACACCTTGGAAACCCAACGCAGCTCAGCAGCCCTGCACACAAGGCATCTCTTGCCCAGGTGGTGTAGGACAACTTGGCATCTCTGGCTGGGCAGCATTATTTTGGCTTGACAACACAGTCCATTTCCAGGGCACAAGTTTTTTTTTATTTCTGGGACCTTTCCTGCGCCCTGTCCCCTCCCAGCTCTTTCATGTGGTGTTCACAGGAGCCCGGCTGACATAAAGCAAGAGGAAATCACCAAAGGCCTTCCTGCCCTGGGGTCTGGGACCTTCACACGCGGCCAGGGCTGTGGTTAGCCAGAAGCAAACATTTGTGGTGGCCAGGGGCTGGTGAGAAACCAAGAGAGTCGTCCACTCCTCCTGGCAATGCTCATCCAGCCCAGGGTGCTGAGGGAATGGACTGCCCAGCCATGGTGGGCACCAGAAGCAGAGCAGGGCTGGACTTCTCCTGCCTTACACCCAAGTCCAGCCTACACACTGGGCTGGGTGCCAGGGCCAGGGCCAAGCCTCCCCTTGGGAGCCACGCACCCGATTTCTGCATGCCTGGAGGAGCCCTGCTTAATGGCACACGCACCCCGGGGTCCCATGCTGCCTGTGGATGGCCGTACCTCCAGGCTGATGGGGTTGAAGCACAGTGACCCTTCAGCAGGAGCTCCAGATCTTGATTGCTCACACCCTGGGTGCAGGAGCAGCTGAAAGCCATCTGCCTGTTATCAGCCCATGCAATAAGACCTTCCTCTGGCTCTGCCCATCTTAGGCTTCATCTATGGAGGGGAGGTTTTGGCTGCCCAAGGGCAGACTGGGCCAGGCAGAAGCACTCTCTCAAGTACCATGCTCTGTTTCTGCAGCATGGGCACCCAGGGCAGCAGGACCTTGCTGGGGGGATGTTGTCACCTGTCCTGGTAAGTCATGAACTTGGTGATGTTGTGGGAGCTAGTGCAGTCCCCATGTCCGCAGGGGATGCAAACATGAGGTCCCCAGTTAGGGAATGCCCACTAATACCACCATCTTCAAGGGAGCTATGCAGATACACTTCAGTGAGCACAAAGGAGGACCCAGGTCCTTCTAAGGCTTTTCTGTTTAAAACCATGAGGCCTTGGGATCCATGTGGGCAGCTGGGGGGGTTTGCCTGTGACCCCACCTTGTGCTTTTGAGATGGTGCTTGTCTGGCGCCTGCTTGTGCAGTGGGAAGCTGGGGCAGATGCTTTGCTGTGAGTGTAAGCCTTGGAGCAGGGTGGCACATGCCTGCAAGCATCAGCATGAGCTCATGTCTGCCGGCAGCGACGCAGCCTGAAGAGCCTTAAGTAGGTGTTGAAAATTAGGAGTTTCTTTCAAGAAGCTCTCAGGGTGGGAGGCACCGTGTGGCTCAACACTGATTGATAGTGTGCAGCTAGCTTGCAGCTGGGCATCGCCGCTCCTGGCTGTGAAGACCCCAGTGCTGGCAGCATGGGGGGCATGAAGACTTGGGGGGCATGGCCAAGCCCTGCTCCCCCCACGCATGCAGCTGGGCATGTGGCCACCAAAATGCTCCTCTGGCCCTCCTGAACATGGGGCTGGGGGTGAGAAGGGAGAGGTGCCTCTGCACCAAACCCTGGTTGATGGAGACACACAAGGTGGACACACTGCTCAGTCCTGCTCTGTGTCCTCCAGAGCCTGGGAGCTGCCCTACAACCCCTGGTTATCAGTACTCCTCTATCACCTGCGACAGTGTGCCCTCAGGAGGCTCCGTAACAAGAGCTGCCCCACTTTGCTGTTGTAGATCTTTGGGGTTCATTGGTGATGCTTAGAAACTAAACCCCTGCCTTCCTTCACAGCCAGTTCCCCAGTACGGTGACTGTGTTTGGGGAGCAGTGCTGGGCTGGCTCTGTGCCTGGAGCAGGTGTGGGGCTCCCTGCTCCAACAGTCAGGGCAGCTTCTCCTGCCTCAGCTGCCTCCGTTTGCTCTCATCTCAGTGTCTGTCTTTCCTGCGAATAGAGCTTTTCTCGAATCCTTCCAAGAGGGCCAGGTGAGGGCTGTACCTCATCATGGGTGCTGCGAGGCTGTGTGCCCACGTGCCGTGGCAGAACACGAGGCCTGTCCCACAGGGTTACCCTGCAACTGCCGCAAACAATTGTGACTTACCCTGATAAAGTCAACAGTGGAGTGAGGGGAAGCACGCCAGCCGCTTCGCAGCCTTTTGGTCAGGCCAGAACTCCTCCTCTGTGTACACACTGCTTTGCAGGTCCCCGTGCCACCAGTGCAGCCACTCTCCATGGGTTCCTCCCAAATAGTTAACACATGAAGTACAGCTGGACCCTTCCTATGCGATGCTGCCTTGGCAAATGTCTGCTCGAAAGGATGGCCAGGTTTCCCTGGGAGGGGGAGGGTTTGGGTTGGACAGGGATGTTGTGGTTAATACACTCCCTGGGGAGGTGGCAGGGACCCCTGCTCAGCCCAGCCAGCTGCAGACCCCTGCCTGGGGCTTGGATCGCAGCCAGGTGGGGCAGAAAGCACAGGATGAGAAATGCACGGTGCAGAGCCCCTGTGAGACTTGGTGTGCGGCAGGATCGGACCTTCCCCTGGGTGCTTCACGCTGCGGGGATCATGGCTTGCAGGGTGGTGGGATCCCTTGCAGGCCGCTGGGAAGGCGGCGATGTGCCGAGGGGAGAATGCCAGGGGCGAGTCATTCCCTGCGCCGAGCCAAGCCTTGGGATTTCTGGGCTGTTTTCCACGCGTCTCCGTACGCTGGAGCTGTTGGCTTGCAGCGCCATGGTGCAGGCTGTTCCCCCAGCCTCGGCGCCTGGCTGCAGCCCGCAGCGCTCGGCAGCCAAGAGCAATCCCCGTCCCTCGCTGCGCGCCACCACTAAGCCCCCAAATATGCCGATAACAGCCACTTGTGCAAGACGCCGCTTGCATTAGCCTGCCTGGAGATTAGGTAACCCTGTCCCGAGACCTTGGGGCGGGTGCTGCGGCAGAGCCCGTGACCCACGGGCAGGAGCCCCTGCTCCCCCCTGGCACGGCAGCCCCTTTGAGCCCCTTCCCCTGAGCACGGCGGCCCCTGAGGGGGTCCCAGCCCCGGGGCCGGACAAGCATCGCCTGCCTCTGACAGCGAGCGTTGGGGCTGCTCTCTGGTGCTTCACCCCGGGAATATCTTGTGGCAAGGGGTTTCCCCGCCCCGTTATGCCTGTGTATTGGCTTTAAATTGGAGTTTCAGGTGTTACTGACCGTCTCCTTTCGTGTGGCAAGAGGTATGAAGTACACGTTGCTGCCGGAGCCAACCGGGAATGTTTTAAAGAAATGCTGTTAGCTGAAAACGATCAATGAGCTGCAATCAATATGGTGGAAAAAGGTTGATTTTGGTTAACTTCTTTGCCTGAAAATATGTTCCCACTGTTGTAGCTCTGTGAAAAATCTAATTTTTTCCAAGCCCATATGATTTCTTTTCCCCATGAAATATAAGCTAATTAAATGCACTTAAAGACATTCTGTATGTTCAAAGTGAAAACAAAATATTTCAGGAGTGTCTGAATGAGGATGGAAGAACTGACCGAAGCTGATTTAATTCAAGACTTTCTGTTGGGAAAGAGCCTTGAAACTTTTCTTCCCCCCCCTTTGGGAGGGGAGATTTCCAAAACCTCGACTGCTTTTCTGTGTTGTCAGCTGCCCTGGGCACCACGATGGGTGTTTGCTGTCACCTGCTCTGCTCCGGAGGTGCTGGGCTGTGCAGAAGGGATACAGCCAGAGACCTATGGGACACAGTGGTGGGGGGACAGGGACTGGTGTGTCAGACCTATGCAGGGTCAGGGCTGAAACGTGGCCCCTGGGGCCACCTGCACAGCCCTGGGGTTGGGGCAGTGGAGGAGCTGGGGGTGGGAGGCAGGGGAATGTTGGGGTCCTGTGGGGCAGCCGGGGTGCTCAGGCAGTGCCAGGTGCCCCAGTGCCTGACGATGCAGGTAAGCCAGCACTGCCGAGGGATGTGGGGACAGGCCTCGCAGGGGGCTTGCCTGGATCCGCTGCTGGGTATGTGCCACTGACTCGTGTTACCAGCAGAGATGCTCTGTTGGTGGATGTTTTGAAGGCAAGCCTGGATAAAAGATGATTGTAAGCACAGCCCAGACTTGATGTTGTTTATTAACAGACTCACTCAATTGCAACTTCTTGGGCCCTTTCCAGCATGCTGTAGTACAGCAGAAAGCTTCATGAATTGGGCTCCACAGAAAGCAGCAGTTCCTGCCCTCCCTGCAGAGCCACTTGGCCACCTCTCTGCAGTGAGGAGATGTGGGATGCAGCACCCTGGGACAGGGCTGACCCGGCACTGCGTGGCAAAGTTTCTTTCCAAAGTTTTAGATCTGTGGTGAGCTGAAGAAAAGCCCTGTGTACCCCAGTGCAGAGCTCGTCCACCCTCAGCACCCCTTCATGGGGTGATAGCCCTGCCGGGAAGCTGGGTGCCAGGCTGTGGTGCCTGCATGGGCTCCAGTCCCCAGACCAGGCAGGTGACACCTGCTTCAATACACACTTCGGTAGGTCCAAATAAAGCAAATTTGGGGCTTTCCAGGCCTTTCCTGCTCCCCTCCTTCCTGAACGTGTGTATCTGCCAGGTCAGAGGGAAGGCACGGGAACCTAGTGCTGTCCTGGGCTGTGCTGAAAGCACAGGTCAAAATGAGCTAATTCCTGTGGGGAAGGGATGGATCCGGCCTCTGAGGACCCTCCCAACATCACTAGTCTAGATAAACATTCCAATAAACATGGGCTGATGCAATTAGCACATGCAGGGGGGACACCAGCCTGTCTCCCTCCTGCCTGGGGAGGGGGAGCGGCTGGGGAGGGCCGGGGGCCCTGGGGACCTCCAGATCACCTTCCCCGGCAGCCTGTTAATATCCAAAGTGGCTGTGATAAGAAGCAGTTGCTGGGGCCGCAGGTGGGAAGGTGTCAAGTCGTACGCACGGAGCTATAAACAGTGCGTGCCCATAAACCAGATCAAAGCAGAAAGAGTTTATTTTCAGAAGGTCTGCTTCCTCCGCAGAGCCCGGAGACAAAGAGCTTTTGGGAGAAGGGGGGAAGGAGAGGGAGGAAAAAAGGGAGAGCTAAAGGAGAATAGGATGCATTGGCCGTGCTGATTTCTGCTGCGTGGATCGCACGCTCCCGGGCGATGCAGGATGCTGAGCGGCCCTTTGCTGCGGTTGCGTCTGGCAGGTCCAGGAGCAGCTGGTGCCGAGGGAGATGGTGGCAGCTCCCCGAGCCCTCCCACAGCATCCCCAGTGGGGCTGTGCCCCAAGGGGGACATGGGGCCCCGGCCCCTCCACGGCAACATGCGCTGGGCTGCTGTGGGCAGCTGGGACAGGGCTGTTCCCTGCCTGCCTGGAGCACCTGAGCATGAGCCTGTAAGTCACAAGCCCTTGAGCAAACTGTTGTGAAACGCTTGTTGGTTTGCAGAGTCCATCCCCACTGTCCGTCCCCCGGATCGCAGGGCTCAGCTACAGGACCGGTGTTGGGGGGAAGCGGGCACCCAGGGCTCCCACCTGCCCCTCGGCCGGGGAGGTCATGGTGGCCACAGGCAGGAGGAGGAGGAGGAAATCCAAGAGGGGGAAGGCAGCCGTGGCAGGTTTGTCAGCAATCAGAGCTCAAGAGGTCAGAGAGCAGATGTCGGGGCTGTAATGAGTGCGTGTCAGCTCAGAGACGCCTGTATCCTGTGCTGCTCAGGCTCCCCTCGCCCTCTTATTTAGATAGAAAATTCCCAGTCCTTTCCCACCGCCTGGCTGTGAAATGAGCCAGACGAAGCTGTTTGGGATCTCAAGCTTGTTCAGTTTTAATTCTAGTTGAGGATAGCACTTGGAATCTACCCATGCACTACCAGGGTTGGGTGCCACAGCTGCAGGCTCTGACTGTAGTATATTCCTGGGGAGAAGCAGCCACGTTGTCACAGTGCATTTTCCACTCCTCCTTTGTATTGATGCTGGTAGGCTCAGAGGGTCAAATCCTGACCACCCTTCTCCATGGGGAGAGCAAGAGCTTCTGGATCTGCCCCAACCCCACCAGCGCACCCTTTCCAGCAGTGCCTTGGTTGCAGAGGGCACCAGACGCAGGCAGCCCCTCGGGCTCTCGCACCCCAGCCCGCTCCCAGCAGGCAGGGGTACACCCGCAGGGAACAGCCCATGCTAGGAAATAGGTAACATCTATCCCCACATCACCGGCACGCAGCGCACTGCTGGCCGGCCCCACTTGTGCTGTGTGGTGGGCACCGGCGTGCCGGGGCTGTGCCTGCAGCGCTGCAGGGGCATGCGGCCCTCGGTGCTTTTCTTAACCAGCCTTGCGAAGGGGAGGCACGGCTCTTCAGGAACTTCATGCTGGGACTGTAACAGACTTCGCTCTGTCCCAGCAGCACGGGGTCTGATGTGCCGGTCCCGCAGCCCCCCGGCTCTCCTGGGGTGGCTTGTGCTGGCCCCTGCCCTGCGGGGCTCCTGTGGGCCAGGTTTTGAGCCACAGCAATTAAATGCCTAGATTTTTTCAGGGTTGCTTTTCCTGCAGCCCCTGGCAGCTTTCTGAGCCTGCCTTCTTGGTGAAGTCAGAGTAACGGGCCCGCTTTCCCCGGGAAGGCAGCGACACCGGTCCCACACTGCCCTGGCAGCACCTGCTGCTGCGCCAGCCGTTACCTTCCCATTCATAACCACCGCCAGGGAAACACATTGCATGGCCTGCAAGGGAAATTTCACTCTGGTTCGCACAAATATTTATCCCACCTGTTTCCTGCCGGGGCCGGCTCCGGGCCCGGAGGACGCGGTGGGTCACAGGCAGCAGGGCAGAGGAAGCAGCGGGGAACCGGCTGCTTCTCACACAAAGACCTTTGGTCTGCAGGGCTGTGCGGTTTGCGGCAGCCGTGCTTCTCTCCAATGCGTTTTCCTTAGCTATGGGTGTGACACGTGGTGTGGCGTCCCAGCGGTTGTAGGGGAAGGACGGGGTGTGGGTGAGGGCATTGGGGGCTGTGTCTCTCAGCTGGAGAAGTAAAAGCCGTGTACAGCTTGTCTTTAGTTTCCCTTCACCTGTGCTGGAGCATGTCTGGAGGGAAATGAACCAGCTAGGAAATCAGCACAGGATCCCGCCAGGGTGTTTCTGATGGCTGTCACCAGCCTGGTTTTATCTTCACCCCTAAGGGGCCCTTCTCCGAGCTGAAAAGGCTCAGAGCTGGAATGGCCCCATGGCAGCTCAGGCTGGGTCCCCTTCCCCGTTGCGCTCCCTGGCTACCCCACAGACTGCTGGCATTTCCACCTGAAACACCCGCAGCCGGTCACCACTGGCTCTCGCTTTCGGACGGGACCGAAGGAGAAGCAATGCCCTGGCACGGAGCTGTGCGGGGCAGCGCAGGTGCCGGGAGCCGGGCATGGCTGCGGTGCCACATCCCCTGTGGGCCATGGGGCACTGCCCGGCTCGGGAAACTGCTGGGACGCTGGGCAGGATGCCCGGGCTGCTCCCACCCTCACCCCTTGCCTTCCTCCCGGCTGGCTGCAGGGGGTGGGATACGGGCTGGGTGGCTGCGACGCAGCGCACCACGCTACCCACCACGTGAGGGGCTTGGTCCCAGGGTGTCCTCTCTACCCCACCCTAAACTCAGCCCGAAGCGTCCCGCTGGCAGTCCTTCGCAGCGCAGGCAGGGCCCCAGCTCCCTCCGGGGCCCCCCGACCTCCCAGCCTCCCCCCGTCATCGCGGCGTCGCTCCCCTCTTCCCAGCCAGCCCGTGATTCATGCACACAGCTCATCAGGGCCTCCCTGGAAAGCCCCCGAGGACGCGCAGCTCTCGGACACATCTGTGCGGGCGGCACGATCGCCAGCGGCACGCCGGGCCGGCCAGCACCTGCGCCGGGGAACGCCGGCCGCCTTGTTCTGCCTTCCTGCGCCCACCCCACTGCGCGGCTTCCCCCCGCCGAGAAGAGAAGTGTTTGCACGGCGGCCGTGCCAGCCGGAGGCACCGCGCCGGGCAAAACGCTGGCAGGAAGGGTTTGACTCACGCTGGAGTTAACGAAAACAAAACTCTGCAAATAAATAGCATTCGCACCGTTTCCTCACCGGAATGGGCTGCCGTTTCCTATGCAGGGTGTCTTCGGCTGCGTGTGCGCCGCTGCTCCTTGTGGTATTTCACCTGCAGGGACCGATCCTGCTGCCCTCGAACTGCCTCCCCTTCCCGCTGCCACCAACGGCAGCAGTGCTACACTAACCAAAACCCTTTCCAAATTTATCCTTAGCTAAAGGCAAGCAGAGGCAGCTGCGATGGAGTCCTTGCGCTCGGTCGCTGTGAGCCCAAACCCACAGGTTTCATCGCAAACCTGAACCCCAGCCTGGCTTGAACTTCTGGCAACCTCCAGCCACGCTCCGTGGAAGCCTGAATCCCATTATGGACTCACCTGGGCCGAGTTTTGAGCAAGCACAGGCTGTTGCTTGAGCAAGCATTTGTTTTGTGGTTGGAGGGAAGCACACGGGTTTTGCAGCATGGCGTGCACCATGCCGTCCTCCACAGCTGGGGCTGAGCTTTGCTTGGCAGCGTGCAAGCCCAGGATCTCCCTCAGCCCATGCTGGGCTCTGCCAGCCAAGCCGGGCTCTCTGGGCTTTCCGCAATCCTGTGTTTCATGCCCACTTCTAACTTAGGAGCAGGCAGGGGCCGGGGGATGCAGTGGGGCCAGCAGCTCTGCACCCTGAGCAAGATGCTGCTTTTCCCCAGAAATGCATCACGGTGCAGATGGAGAACAGAAACCTGGATTCGGTGTCAGCTTTTCCCATCCTTTGCCCCAGTTTTTCAGATAACTTCCTTAGCACTTGAAAAAGGCTAAATGTTAGTTGCTGGGACTCAGAAGACAAAAAACTCCGCTGTGGGATGCAAGAGCTAGCCTGACCCACAGGGTGGGTTGTTCTGCACTGACACTCACTCGGATTCCTTTTCTTTCACCCATGCGAGAAAGCGAATGACGGTGTGCGGTTGCTGCAGCCGCTGCGGGTGAGCCACTGGGCAGCAGAGTCATCCCTCTCCCGCCAAGCCCCTGCAGAGGATGCCGGTGGCCAGGACCCCTCTGAGCATCTTCCCCGGACCCCCAGGCTCCCGCAGCCCTCAGCCGTTGCGGGAAGCAGCAGCTCATCGGCTGGGAGACCCCCAAGCGTTTCCTGCTGAGGCGGCACATTCCCAGAGGGAGGAAAGGTCATGGTGCTGGGGCTGCCCCAGCTTCCTCTTCCCGCTCTGGGGATGCTGCCGGCCGCTGCGGTTTCCTCCAGTTCCTGCCCAGCCTGTGCAAGGTGCAAACCAAAACTTGGCTTCAACGGTGGTCCTGCTGACTGGCTCCCTTCGCCTGAGAGCCTCCCACCCACCCGTACGAAAGTGGCATCTATTTATTTAGCTCTTGGGTGTCCTGGTTTTATTTGTTTGGCAGAAATGCAGTGCTGGGTCGGACTGAGCTGGACACCACGAGTGTGGCAGTGCTGGCCCCACACTGGGCCGGAGGCAGATGGCTTCCCGGCTTCCCCGGTGACACACAGCCCGGTGATGACAGAGAGCAGTCACTTCCTTCTCCTCTCCCCTCTGTCCTTAGTGAAGCATCACAACCACTGTCTTCATTTGCCTTCTGCCCCCAGTGTGGGGGGAGCGGGGCTAGGTCTGGCCAGCAATGGGGACGGTGGAGGGAACGGTGGAGGGGACGAGGTCTCCATGTGGCACCGCAGCAATGCACCCTCCTTCTCAGTCCTGGCCTGCAATTTGTGTAAAACTGAATTTTGTACCATCCCAATGACCATGTCCGTGTAACACATTGCATTCACGGTGTATTTAGCACACCATTTAATAGAAGTTAGAAGAAAAAGTATCTAGCATAGTGCTTAATACAAAAATTGAAGCAAGATTAACCAAGACAATCATGTGGAAATGAAACTTTGAAACTGATTAAAAAACTCAGGCACAGACATCATTGTACCAAAAACCCCCATCAGCATGAGTCATTTCGACTCTCTCCTGGGAAAAAAGCACCAAAATGCTCGTGTCCTGGTAAAGCGTTTTGCCTCTGACTGCACAGGGAGGTGGGTCCCGGCACCCCAGAGATGCCCCCCAGCCCGGGTGCTGCTCACGTAGTACCAACGGACACTAAACCCAGGCCAGTCCCACTGCCGTGGCCAAGGTGTGTATCGTCCGGGGCCGGTGATTGAATCAGCCACGGGTGTTTTCTGTGTTTTCAAGTATTTCACTTCCCTGAAGCACAATTTACTTCCATAATCTATTTGTGTAATAGGTTTTAATCATGATTTTATATGCGGTTGTAGCCTAGCAAGGGGCTGACACCCCCTCGCAGTGCCTGCTGTCCGCGGGGGGAGCTGGCAGCCGCAGTGGGTGGGTGCTGCCGAGGGACCCCCACGCCGCTGCTGGGGCTGGCGGGGGGGTTTATCTGCGCCGCTACCTGCTGTTATCGTCCGCCCTTTCACGCAGGTTTATCAGCCAGTGGCCCTTCCTTTTGTAAACTGGGGGGGGATAATTTCATAATCTCGACAAGCGGGGGGTGCTGATGGTGGCGTGCTCCTGCGGCACACGTCCCCCAGCGCAGAGGAGCAATGGCAGCTGGGAGGCTCTGGGGTGGGGGCTGGACCTCCCTGGGACAAACCCACGGTGGAGGGTCCCATGCCCTCCCTGGTGCAGGGGAAACTGAGGCACACACCCCAGGGGAGCCCGAGCCAGAAACCAGTCTGGGACCTCTTGGCCCCCCCACCCAGGGCTTCAGCTCCAGCTTCCTGGAGGGGAGAAAAGGACTTATCTGAACTTCTTCAACACTCAGAATTTGTTTGCTTTGGCTCTGGGTTAATATGTATCGGTTTACTCATCTGATAGAGAGATCAATGAGCAGAGCTGGCCCCGGACAAAAGATGTGACAGCTCTATTTTCTGCCCGTTTCAAAGCCTTCGGCCCCAGCAGCAGCACAGGGCTCCCCCTCGTTATCAGCAGCCCATTAAAGTGTCTGAAAGTCAGGCTGAAAATTTTTACACATTCTACCGTCAAATATTCTGCCTGCACTGGGAGCGGGGCACAGGAGCTCTGCCTTCCCTGGCATCCCTGCCCGGGCGCTTGGGAGCAGGACCAGCATCGCTGCCGGGCAGGGGAGGAGGGAAGGGAGCTGCGGCCATCACAGCCGGGTCCGGGCTGGACCTGGAGGGAAGGAGAAGTGCAGTGCTGGGAAGCCTTGCCCCGAGCACCCTACCCAGATGTGCCCAGTGGCAGTGGTGCCAAGTTCAAGCTCCTGGCTGTCCCCGGCCAGGCTCTGCAGCCCAGCCGGCCCCTCCTGCTCCGTCCCTGTCCCCATCATCCTCCCCTGACAGCGCAGGGAACAATAGCGACGGCGGCAAACTCAGGGCCAGAGCTTAGCACGGCCGAGCAGGTAAACCAGAGGAGGGACGAAGACAAACACAGCAAAAAGGGCTCCCTCAGGCCCAAGGCCAGGGCCCTTTCAGGGATTAAGTCCCCTTGTGCCGGGGTGAAGCAAGCGCTTGCCGAGTCTGTCGCTATAAATCCCAGCAGCCCCATTTGCAAGAAGGGTGTGGGTCGACCCTATGTGTGCCATGGGACCCTATGTGTGCCATGCCCTTGCTCCCCATCAGTACTCCCTGGGGGTGATGAGAGCTGGATTTGCCCGCATTCCAGGGCCAGGACTTCACCCACTCCCGTGGGAGCTGGACCCCGCGCAGCAGGACCCACCATCCCGGCCAGCTGCGGGCCATGGCTGCCCTCACCACCCCTGCCCACCCAGCCGCTCGCCTGCCGGCAGGGAGCCAAGTGGGGCAGGGAGCATCGCTCACACCCTCCCCGCACTGCCAGCGCCAATCCGGCAGCTCCCATGCCGAGGGGCCCAGCACCCCTATACCCTGCACACCGGCAGCCAGCACTGAGGGGCTTGGGGTTGTGCCGCGCAGCATCACTCCCATTCACACCCCCAGCCCGCTCTTCAGCCGCCACCAAGACGCAGTCTGGCTTTTCTTTCTCCCCCCTGCTCTCTCTTGGCAGATAGTTCGCTGACGTCTTGTAAACTAAAAGCAGGTTGATTTGAATTTTCCATGGATGGCTTGGAGTCACGGATAATTCATTATTCACACCTCTCTAATTAAACCGCTGCCCAGCAGGCTAAGCAAGGCTGAAACCAGCCAAATGTCCCCTGGCCAGTGCGGGTCAGCAAGGTCCAATGTGGCTTGAATTTTGGCCATGGTATTGCTTACCCTTTGCTACACGGAAGACCCAGACCTGCTTTGATAAGCAAAGTCCTAGAGACTGGAGGTTTGAGAGCAGCACAGAGGGGAGGGCAGCCCTTTCGGAAGGGTTTTTCCAAAGCCGGGGCCCACCTCAAAGCCCTGCCAGAGCCTTTCCGCTCCAGAGGAAGGGATGGACACGGCTCCACCAGTCCTGCAGCAGTGACTTGGAGCCGTGCAGTGCATTCATCTGACTGCATGCCCACAGAAGGAGCTCACAGGAGCTCGCAGCCAGCTTGCCGGGGTTCGCACTCGCTGCCTTTGGCGCTGAGGCTCGCTTTCTAATTCCCACCGAAATCAGACTCAATGATACTATTTCACTTTTTAATTCCAGCTAGCTATAAAAACAGAGGAGCACTGCAGACAGATTGATGCCTATGGCTGCTGGAGCCGGGGTGGGGAGGCACCGGTGGTCTGCCCCAGCCGGGGGTTGGGTGCCCATCACCCAGACCAGGATGTGGGCTCCTGGCCCTGTAGGCACCAAAGGATGAGGCAGATTGGCACATTTTGCCGCAGCAGCCCTGCCAGTCCCCAGAGCATCCCCCTGGGAGCTACCTGCCTGCAGGGGCTCTGGGCTGGGCGGCCGTGGGGTGGGCAGGCAGGGGGGCAGTGGGGCAGTGGGGCAGGCAGGGTGGGCAGGGTGCCGGGAGGAGGGCACGCGTTCCCAGCCCTGCTGATGAGAACTCCAAATGCGGTCGGTGGGCTGCTCTCCGCAGGCAGCTCTCCGCTGCGAAGGCAGCCAGGGCCATTTTAATCATTTCCAGATTTGTGTGGGAGGTCAGGGCCCTGGGGTGCTGCTCCATGTCAGTTTTATAAACACGGCAGTTTTTCCAGATGGTCTCTGGCTCCAGCCTGGCTAGCAGGTTGATTGGGCCAGACCAAAATAACAACAGGTGGAGAACAGGCCATGACTGCCTGACGCTATCTCCTTTTTCCATCTATTCCCCAAATGATTTTTTTTTTTTCTTCGCAGAAAACAATTAAGTTTTGCCGAGGCAGAGGTGGGCGCAGCTGCCAGGCTGTGAGCTGAGTCCCCACGCCTTCACTACATGTGTGAAAGCAGCATCTGCCTCGGCATACCAAGCCGGGCAGGGCCACCACCGGGCTGGTCCCCTCGCTCGCTGCTGGCAGGGCCACCGCTGGGCTCCCAAGCGCTTGGCAGCTCCGTAGCCAGACAATTTTCCTCCGTCCTCCGGGGAGGCGTCTGAGTCACCAAATGGGTTGCACACCAGCAGCCTCTTTCATCCCCTGCATCTATTCTTCTGAGTTTTACAGCGAGATGCATTTTTTTTCTCTTTTTCATTCGCTCCCAAGGAAATCTAGTGCCCAACCAGCAGAGCGGCAGCATGCTGCCTGCACCCCACATTTCCAGGGCCAAGAGGCAGTCCAGCATCCTGGGTGGCCAGGGTCCAGCCAGGGCTGCTGGATCCGGTGCTTTCCCAATGCGGAGCTGGTCCATGGGGAGCTGCTCGGATCCGGGCCAGCTCCATCCCCGCCAGCTAAAGGCAGTGCTCCCGGATGGATGCTCGGTGCTCAACAGCAGAGAACCCAGCTTTGCCTTCGCATGAGAGCACAGCCACGGCTCCACTGCACCCATCTTCGCAGCGCCACAAACCCCAGTCAGCGAGCGCAGCGCCGGTGGGAGCGTGGCTCGGCATCGCTGGCGCCGGCGCAGCACCACGGCTCGCCCCGGCCGCAGCCGCCCGACCGCAGGCAGCGCTCGCTGCAGCCCAGGCAGAGCTCACGGCACGGAGATGTCTCCGAGCTGAGACCGGAGGGATGGAAAAACCACAGTTGTGTACTGGAGACGAACTGAATTGCTCTCCACATAGAAGGCCCTTTCATATTTCCCACTCGCCTTTGAGTTAACGTCTCTCCACAGGCCAAATTTTCCCATACAGGAGATGAAGTTTCGGCCAGAGATTATAAACTGATTGTGGGTGTAAATTAAAAAATTGCATATGTAGCACTGCTGCAAGCCAAGCCCAGCACATGTGCCTCCCTGCATCTGCTCGTGCTCGCTGCGAGTGACTCGCCCCGTGCACGCCTGCGTCCATGCACGTGCGCAGGGACTGAGCTGGGGACAAACAGAGCAAGGGGGAGAAAGGAGCGAGGTTTGCAACGACTCTGCTCAGAGGGAGGTTGCCGAGGACCGAGGGGAGCTGGCCCACTGGCCCCCCTGTCCCCGCGGTGCAGCCCGCTCTCTCCACTGCTAACATCCAAAATCCTCGGCACCATCCCCTCCTTGCTTCGCAGCAGCAATCTGGCATCACACATCTTTATTTCCTAAACTCAGGCCAAAGCTTAATTAGCCCAGCCCCGCCTCTGTTCACAGAGCTAACACCGACACCTTTCTTCAGCCTGCCCTGATTCCTTCCGCAGGAAACAGCCCGCTCTTGCTCCCGCGCACCGACTCTCAATGAATTGCACGACGTGCCCTGCTGCTAATTGCACAAGCCCAAAGTAAATCTGTATAGACTGCTCACCATGTGGCAATTTAGCATTTAAGTCCAATATATTTTGAGGCCATTAATGGAGAAGAGGCTTCTTCCCGTAACCAACACAAGGCACCCGCAGGTGAAGGGCCCCAGCGCCAAACCCAGCCGGGCGGCAAAGGCACGCCTGCCAGGGCTGCGGCTCGTGCACGCGCCGGGTTTTGGCCAGCGCAGCTGCCGCAACGGTGGTCGAGGTGGGGGGTCCTCGCGCAGAAGCCAGCAGCCGGGTTCGTTAGCGTGCGTGGCCATGGATGTGCACCCTGAAGCAGAGGGTGCACCCAGGTGCTCCCAGCCCCTCCAGCCCACCTCGTCCGCTCCGGTAAGAAAGCGAGGGGTTAGAAATGCCTAACGCTGTTTCTACCACCTCCTAAAATGGAAGTCGCGAGCGCTGGGCGGCCGGTCTGGACAGCTTTACTCCGCAGGCAGGTAGGCAGCGAATCTGGAAACCCTCTGCGGTGTGGGAACCGGCGGCAGTGGCGCGGGGGCTCGCCTCCCCCGGCCCTTTGTTTAGGAATCCCATTTCTGCCGTGTCCAAATATGCCCTAATCCTACAAACACTTCCCCTCCGGGACAAGGAACAGGCCTGTCGCTGATTTTTCTCTGCAGCCCTTTGCGCACACCTGAAACCTTGGGATAATAAAGAATGGCTTGGCTCTGGTACAGAGCCTTTTCCCCTTCAATCTTATCACCCTCTTCATAGCTTGAAAGTGTTATCAGCCTCATTCACAGGTGGAAAACTGGAATTGTGGTGCAGTGACGGAGGGATTCTGGTTTCAGCGCTTCTGAAGCGCTGTCACAGCACGATGCAAAGTGCTGATCCAGCGCAAACGCATTCTGCCCAAGTGTGTATGTTCAGAACATTTTGACAGGTTAATTTTGTCTGGCCGGCTTCTTGCCAGCTGACACCTTGCCCGCCTGTGCCACGCCGGCTGCGCGCCAGACCAGCTCTCGCCTGGCCTGCACTGCCCACAGAAAGCAACAAAATGCCCTGCAACCGCAGCGGGACCAGCCCGGCGCCGATCTCTGCAGCCCGAGAGAGCGTGAGCGGTAGCACACCTGCACGCTTGCCCCGTACCTCCGCAGCGTACAAAGGGTTTGCCCCAGATTTCAGGAGCCCGTAGCCATTTCTTCTCCTGTTGGCACTGACAGCTTTCTGGATCCTAACGCCCAGAAAGTGCTCTGGCAAATGCTGTATTTTCAGGCAGGAGGGAATTGTTCGTATAAAATCGAGTTTCTTTGGAGGATTTGGGACTTCAATAAATCAAGAAACCAGGCAGGCTACAGCCAACACTACAGGCGTTACAATCGGAAGCGACACGCTGTAGATCTTTCTCCACAACTGTGTTGGGTGGAAATTGCATCACCCGGGAAAAAGAAATGGATGGGAGCAGGAATTAAAGTAAGTGCATTTTTAGTAGGGACATTGGATAGAAAAGGACCCCGAGGCCACGCCAAGCCGGGAGCAGCTCAGACACCTTCAAAGGCAGCAGTTTTGCTGCCTGGCAGTGCTGCTCCCACAGCCTGGCATGGGGACGGGGACCGTCAAGTGCCGCAGCACTGCTGTGTCCCGACCCAGGGCACCTGAGGTTTGTTTCAACACCTTCAGGAGCACTCATGCCTGGGCCCCGCGCTCCCAGGGACATGTCACACTCCAGAAGAGCACTGTCTCTAACTTGGTATTTGCTAGACAGTCTCTCTCCCTGGCATCCGTGTTTTATTATTGTCTACAAAGGCAGTATGTTTCTAAAATTAATGCAGTAAAACTGCACACATACATACTTGGGGATGGAAATGGGCTTAAACACCAGCAGACGTATTTGGAAGTGCCAGGATGGAAAAATGTCTCCGAGCGCCACGTGACCGTCTTGCCGCAGGAGCGCTGGGAGGGCTCCCGCACCCTCGGCCGAGTCAGGAGGGCGTATTATTTCAGCTGCTGGAGGGAATATGCTTATGTACATGCACAGGCACTGATGCACATACACACACGTGTACCATGTGCACGTTACTCGCCCGATCGCATCAAAAACCCACGCACGTGCCCACGCTTTTGCACGCACCCCAACATAAAGAGCTCAGCATCTCCACATCTACACGCACGGAAAGGTACAGATGCACATGTGCATCTCCCGCGCTCGTTTGGCTCCGAGGGGAGGAAACAAAGGCTGGGATCCCCATGGATGGATGGGGAGGCAGAGGAAGGGCAGGAGCAGCCCACACACCGAGCCGCCCGTGGGCTGCCCCACCGCCCGCGTTCCCAGGCTGCTTCCCGAGGCGCGGGCGAGCATCCCTTATTGCTTGCACCTGGCTGCTATTAAGTATTCAATCAAAAAGGGATCACAAGCCAGATATAAACTAATTCGGAGGAACTTTTTTACACAACAAGCCCCTTTCAGTTTGCTTGTTTGGTTTTATATCTAAAACTAACTCCAGCGGGTTTGAAAATGAGCAGGGCTCTTGGCTGCCGCAGATAGCGGGGGGGACACGCCACGTTTCCAGCAGACGGAGGTGGGAGTTCTCCTTTGGTGTTTTAAAAATAGCACTACAAAGAGAGGCGGGCTGGGATGCCGGCGGGGTTCAGGGGGGGTGATGCAGCAGGGCCGTGCCCCAGGCCGGCACTGGGAACAGGACAGTTCCCGCAGAGCCGGAGGGTGTCCCTGGAGCTGGTCTTCAGGCCCTCTGCACTTGTCTTCCACTGCGGTGAGGATCCGGGGCTGCCTGGGTGTCTGCAGGATGCTGAAGAGGAGACGTGCCATGGCACAAGGTGGTCCCCTCAGCAAGGCTCGCCTGTGACCTGCTTGGGGACCCTCCCCAAAATTGCATCCATGTAGGGCAGACCATGATGTGGGGCTCAGCACCGGGTGCTGGCGGTGGAAGCTCTCCCAGCCCCGGGCAAGCAGCCTACACGCAGGTCCCAGAGCACACGGCTGGCTCGAGGCACGTGGCTGAGCCATTGCAAGGACGGAGGAATCTCGCAGGAGCCCTGGGGATGGGGCTCTGAGCCGGCACACAGCAGGCAGGTGGCAGAACAGGCCCCAAACATTTCCCACCTGATGGCTTTGACCATATTTCAACAAGGAGCTCAAAATATCATCAATCTTTTGTGACGCTTCCTTCCTGTACAGCTAAAGGATCCCATCTTCTATTTTTTCATTAACCATGAAAAAGCCACATTAAAAAGTTCCTTTTCTTCCACCTTCACAGAAGCCCAGCAGCAAATGCCACCGGCTCCTCCACAGCCTCCTCTAAAGCCCCGTCCTAAGGGCAGCTACTTTTCTGAAATGTAAAAAATGAAGGGAATGACAATAATAATCACATGTGTCCTGTAGCTGCTGCCTGTGAAGTCTCCGGAGGGGCAAGTACCTTAATCCTTGTGCACCCACGTGGGGCGCGAGCACCGAGGTCCCTACACCAGCCCACCTCCAGCTCTGCTCAGTGCCGCGGACACGTCACGACTGGTCTGTCCTGGTCACCTGCCCCGAGATAAAGCGTGATCACACTGCTCCGGACGTGGCAGAGCCATTCCCTCAACTTCATACCATCTACTTGCAGTAAATCACCAGTTTCCTCCTCGTTCCCCCCCCCTCCCAGAAGAGACCAGCACAAGAAGCTCACCCAGCGCGTGGGTGTCCAGGGATTTACGCAAGTGGTGTGCAGAAGCCAAAGGCTTCCCACAGCTCAGAGGCTTCTCGTCCCGCCAGCCCCCAGGAATCCTGTCCAACGCACGCTTATAGGGACCATACGCGAGGCATTCCCGAAGGCGCCCCTCCGCACATGGGCATGCTCGGGTGTCGGCTGGGACACGCTGGCTTTTAGGGAAAGGCTCCAAGGAGGTTTTAATTTAATGCTGGCGCTTACCCTGGGAAGAATTTCCCAACTAGGTGGAAATTCATGATCTCCATCAACATGGGGCGAAAGGAGGAGCGGGGAAGGCATCGCCCTTCTCCCTTTTGAGATGGTTTTGGGTATTTATTCCCCGGACACCGATATTCCTCTTTCCCAGAAATTCTAGCTGTTGTAAAAATCTGGTCAGTGTTTGCATGTTGTTTGCACCAGCTTTTGGGTTCCCATGCTGCCTGGCTTGTGCTGGTCAGGGGACCCAAAGGACCACAGGGGCTTCTCAGACTCGGCTCAGCTCGGGCTCAGCTCCGGGGCAGGAGGGAGCTCTCTGGCCAGTTGGTTTGCTTTCACTCGGGATTGCACTCGCTGCTTGTCTCAACAGCTCATCCTCCCGCAGACGACGCGTTCTCTGGGAGGGCACAGACCATGCCTTTGCTGGAAGCTCAGCATTGCCGTGGCCCATGGCTGAGGGACCCCCCAGCACCCCTCGCTCGGTGGCCCCATGGGGGAACGGGGCTTCCCAGCTCCGGGGCATGATGCTGGCAGCATCCCTCTCGCTGGCCCCAGCCTCTGATGGAGGGAATTACGGAGCGGATTTGGCTGGGAACAGCCCCCGGGTTGCTCTCACAGGAAAAGGGGGGAAGGCAGATGTAAAGCTGTGTCCTAGGAAGGACATTAAAGACCTTGCCCTGGAGAAGCACCACAGCGTTGGATTACGGCCAGTGTGACTAAGCCTCCTCTTCCTCTCTCCCACCCCTCTGTCTGCGATGTCAGGACTTTTTAAAAAGCACCTTCAGTTTTGCAATGCTTTTGCTCAGGCCATTACTCAGGCTGAGCTGGCCCCGTTTCCTCGCTGAGCGCTGCATCCCCTGCCCGATAAGATAAGCTCCCCAAAGAAAGGTTTTGGGACCCTGACTCACTCGAGAAACTTCTTCTTCAGGGCATTTGTACAGCCTCTAACACACTTAACCATTTGATGAGCTTATCACTGAAATTCAAATGTCCATCTACGTCCACTGGAGGACAGCCCCTTATCCAGAAGCAAGGTCATCCCAATCAGGTGCTAAGCGTGGAGACTCACCCTACCTGCACGCCTCCTGCCTCGGCACACAATCACACCCCTTCTCAGCCCTGTCCCCAAAATTCTTCCAGCCAGGCCTTCTGCAGGGTCTCTCCCAGTACTGATGATGCTGGAGCCCTGTCCAGCTTGGGCTCCAGATGGGGGCTTAAAGACCCCTGGCAGGAGCCCTGTGCCTGCTGCCAGCTCCCAGCCCTCCCCAGGCAGCGCCAAGGGTGTCCACAGGGCTCCAGCCTCCAATGCCCAGTTTATGGGCAGGATCTGGCCCGAGGTTATCACTCCTCCTGCTTCTGCCAGCCCACGTCTGGCTTCGCCACTGGGCAATAAATCCACAAAGAGAGCAGCTACAAGGTCTCGATCCCACTGATCATAGACCCCCCACGATAAAGCAGCTCCAGACCCCAGATACTTGCTCTGGTCGACCCCCTGGGGAAGGCGCCAGTGGTTTTCCTTTCCAGGTACGGTAAGCTCTCACTCCGAGCGATGCCAGCCCTGCGAGCTCTGATTGCATCAGCAGGGTTGCAGACGCAGCTGATACGGGGTGGGGGTAGAAATCCATTTTCATGGGCAATAAACCTGCCACAGGTTTGGGAGCGGTTCCTGGGCGTCCTCGGCTCTTGGCGGGTCGATTTGTCAGGCACTGCTGAGACAGAAGGAGCTTCAGGGATGCTTCCCACCAGCAGCCAAAACCAACACCCCGGGGCTGGCCCCAACGCACCCCGTCACTGGGGCGATGAGTGCGTCAGGGCTCTGCGCTCAGCCCTGTGCCCGGCTGTGCCTCTGCGGTGGCAGGACCCAGCAGGTTAACGAGCGGCTCTGGAAGCCCCCAACAACTGCAAATGATCAACCCCAGAGGGATTTTTTTCCCCTCCCCTCGGCTCTGGAGTCAATTGTCAGCCCTGCTTTTAAAGACACCCTTGTCGGCAGCCTGGCTATGCTTTTCTGCTTCGGAGGAATTCCTCTAAAACAATAATAGTGACATTGTTCCTCACTTTGCTGGCGGTTTTATAGGGCTCACGTTGGAGAAAGGTGACCATGGCTGCCTTTTGGCCACATGTGTTTACACAAGGAAATGCATGTGGGTTTTGGGGTGGCGCCTGGAGTCAGCAGCCGCTCTCTGTACTCCTGACCCTTACAGAGCTGCTTTCTTGCTTCTGGGTACGTTTACTGCACTCCAGATGTGAGCTGGCTCCAGCAAGGCTGCGGAGCGCCAGGGATCTGGCATCCCCAGACTCATCAGTCCGTGGGGTAGAATGCCATGGTGGTTGTTTTAAAAGCTGTAATGCGTCTTGGTAACACATCATGATTTATTCAGCCCTTGTTTGACAGGACGCCTTTATCAAAAGCTGATGCGAAGCCCGGCTGCACCGCGTGCTCGGGCTCGGCATGGCTGACTGGCGAGGGGCGGCTGGGAGCCGGTCCTTCCCCAGGGATGGGCTTTCTGGAAATGATGCGGTGCAGGGCCACCGGAGGGGTGGGTGCCCATCTCTGCTCTGCCCCCCGAGGGGCTGCCTTTGGGGACGCCCGTGCTGCGGGTGCACTTCTGCAGCAGGGTTCGCTGAGCTGTTGTAGAGACGAGCCCTGGAGGGTGTTTCGGGCAGGGGTCAGCTGTCCCCGACACCAGCTCCGGGGTGCACAGGGCGGCAGGACGATGGGTGGCCAGGGAGGCAAAGGTCCCCCAAGCCACCCTCTCAACCCGCAGAGCCTGGGCTTGCAGCTGGCCTCGCTTGAGTGCCGGAGAGCTGCTGAAAGGAGGGGAAAGAAGTGAAAACAGAGTTTGGGGAAAACCAGGGCAAAACTGGAGGGGAGCGCTGGCAGCGTGGGGGCCCTGGAGGAGGCAGAGCGGTGGCAGGGCTGGGGAGTCCCTGCCCACCCACAGCTCCCATCGCCCCGCCAGCTGCCCTTTTGCTAAAACCCATGCTTTGTTTCATTTTTCTGCCCTTTAACCAAATAACCCGCAAAACACGGTTACAGGGGAACAGGGGAGGCGGAGGGATGGTTTACAACCTGAAAGCAGCTTGTTGCTGGCCCTGGCTGGCAGCAGAGAAGAGCCTGGGGAGAGCAAACCCTGCCACTGGGCACGGCGGCTGGCAGGCACCCGGCAAGGTTTGGGGTGAGCAGCCCGGGATGGGGCGGCCGGCCCCGGCATGGCAGGGCTCCCCCAGCCCTGGGCCCCAGTGCAGCCCCGGCTTCCTCGCCAGGTGCCTCGGAGGTGCCGTTCTTATGGGCACGGATGGGCGCAGGACACTTTAGCCCCAGATTAGGAGTGAGCCTTTGGTTTAGAGATATTTATTTGCTTTTTATCATAATGGGAAAAAAAAATGAAACAGCAGATAGGAAAGGAAGAAAAAAACCCCAATCTGGGTCAGGATCCCACACTGGCTAGTTCACTTCACAGTTTAAGTAAATAGTTCTCATCCCAAAACCCTTCAGGGTCATATAAATGTGCCTCTTCACATGGAAGAGACTATTTTGATAGTAGCTGGGTGCCTGATGAATTTGCAATTTCCCAAACTGTTGGTGTCTAGAATGTTACTCGGTTTTTCACAGTGAGATATAAAATCCTATCAATTAATCTAACTTTTATTGCACCTCTGGGGCATGAACGTGATGTTATTTAAACAAATGGTTCCCATTACCTTCAATTATTTTATAAATGCTTTTCAGTGATTTATAGGCTTCTATTAAATGGACAATATACTTCTGTGCTCCTCGAGGGGGTAAACAGTAATCTAAGGGCTCAGGCTTGTGGATCTTTTTTTCTTTTTCTTCTTCCTTTTCCACATGCGTAAGAGGCTGCCGTTTAATTAACGGGGAGGTGGGGAAGAGCCCGGCCAGACGCCTTGCTGACGGCTGCCTTCACCAAAGCCCAGTCCCCCCGTGGCGAGGCGGCAGCTCCCTGCACTGACACCCCATTTGCACCGTCCCCGAGGGTGCTGCCCCCCGGTACCCGGCCGGGCCCCTCCACCCGCCTTCCCCGGGAAGTCTCCCACCTTCCCCCTCCGAAAACCCCTGCGCTGTGACAGGCCTAAGCAGGGGGATGGTGATCCTTGACTTTTTTTCCAGTGTCTTTGCCCACCAGCTGCGCTTGCGCTTACACGAGCACGCAGCCAGCGCCGGGGATCTGCCTGGGGCTGTCGGGATTGTTCTGCGGTGCGCGAGCGGTACAGCTCTGCTTCTGCGCAGGAGGGGACAGGGGGCTTCATATTTGGTTCCTGTTAGATACGATTGAAGGAATTTCTCCTGCCTGGGGTGTCTCCTCAGCCGACGGAGAAAGCTCCTGGCCAGCCGCCCTGCAGTGCCTCGTGCTTCGGGGACACACGGCACTGCCATCAGCAGCCCCTACTCCCCGTTGTTCCCCTCCCCGGGCAGGGGACCGGCAGCCCTAAGCCCCAGCAAGGCCAGCTGCCCCCCCCATACCCTCCAGCTGGCGCGGGGAAGGGACAACACATCAGTTTTTGCAAACCCAGGCCCTTCTCCCACCGTCTTCATTCGGGGTTGGATTTTGGGGGAGGCCAGAGAGGGTCAAAGCAGCAGGACGAGCCAGCGACGGGGACGGTGCAGAGACCGCTTATCTCGGCGGGGGTCACGCCGGGACGTGGTTTCTGGAGCAGTGACCCCGGCTGCCACCCTGGCGCAGGACCCCATCCATCTCCCGGCCACAGCGCTCCCCTGCTAACCCTCAGCGCCGCACGCTGACAGACAGGACGGCAATTAAGTCCTCGCTGAACTAATTCACTTGAGCCTGTCTACATTTCAAACGGCTTTGGAGATAGGCTCTGTTTACAGAGCCTGCCGCCGTTTATTATTTTTCGGGGGGTGTTGCACAGAGCAGGGAGGGGAGATGTCAGCTGGGGAAGATAAATAGGGCAGAAGACCCCGTAAAGACAAAGGGCTGAGCGTGGCCCCGCTCGGCCTTGGGACAGGGCGGCTCTGCAGCGGCAGCAGGGAGAGGACTGCCTGGCTCTGACCGAGGACGTGCAAAGCTCGGTGCATGCGCCCGGGGCTGCTCCCAGCCGTACCCGCAGGAACCGCGCCAGCGCAGGAGGACTTGGACAAGCTAATGAGGATGATGATAACTCATAGGCAATGCCCTGGCACAGCGGGACCCGGGCTCCACGTGCACCGCTTTCCCTCCTGCCATTGCAACGGGGCCATAGAATGGGACGGAGCCGTTCCAACATGGGAGTTCAACCCCCTGGCAGGCACATTGCTGGGGGTCATGGCGTGCCCCACGCTTCCCTCCCTGCTGGGATCCAGCACCTCTTTGCCAGCTGCGGTGCTGGGGCCGCTGCTCACCATCACCACCCTCGTGCCCGTAAGTCCTGCCAGGCACGAGAGAGACAACTCAACCCCCTGAACCAGTCAGGAAAGCGTGGCTGGAAGCCAAGGCAGAGGACAGTGCGGCGTGACCACAGCCACCCTCGACGCGTGTGCCGGGAGGGATGCCAAGGAGGCGGGCGGGCAGAAGCAGGGGAAACCCCTACAGAAGAGCGGCCAGGTTCAGGGAAGGGTTCTTTCCTGCAAGGGAAAGTCTGGGGAGCCCTGCGAGGGCATGGCCAGGGAAGTTTCACCCGCTGGCATCTCTTTGCAGGGGGGTCACTGGGAGGAGGAGCCCTGGGCCGGTCTTTGCCCCAAGGGTACGGGGATGCTGCAGCACCAGGAGCGAGCATGGTGGTGTTAGCAGGCATGGTGGTGTTGGGTTGACGGTTGGACTTGATCTTACAGGTCTGTTCCAACCTCAATGATTCTATGATTCTGTGAGTGGGGAAGCCCAGACCTGCCCCAGCACAGGCCAGGAACCCACAGCTCATACCCTGCAGACACAGGAGAGAGGGAGAGGGACAACTCGCTGCAGCTGGGGTCACACAGGAGGTGCCCGTCCGAGCCCTCCCGAGGGCTCAACCCCAGGACCCGGGTACCAGCCATGCTCAGCCCCCGCACTGCCCAGCGAGCCCCGCTGCCACCCCTCTCAGAGCCCTGCTGGGGGGTCCCGCCGGCCCCAGGGGCTGGCCCCCTCCCCAGGGGCTGTGCTACCATCCTGTCATTCTCCAAAAACAGATCCTTGTTTTCCCAAAAGGCCTTCAACCCGGGGCAGCATTTTTCCAGCAGTCGGCCCCGGATTTCTGCCTGGAACGACAGGCACGGGGAGCCTGCCGCGGCTGCCGGCAGAGCCGCCTGCTTATTTTTCTTGGCAAATGACGACTCCCTCAAAGTTGTTAAACCATTGAAAATAGCTAATAAGGTTTTACTCAATTAAATGGCGCAAGGCCTCACAATGCCAATTGTCACTTTTTCCCTTCGCCTTGCAGGGCTGCAGCATCCCAGATGGGAATTACCCGGCCCCTGCTTGTGACGAGGCAAGCACTGAGGAGGGCTGTGGAGGCACAGATAAATAACAATAACCAAAAAAAATCTTTACCTACCCCCTTGTCTTTCCTTTGCTTAACTCAGGTCATGTCTGGAAGACAAAAACACTGCTTGGAAGTCAGGGTTTGGAACGATACAAAGGGGAGTCTTGTGTAAAAAGGCTGGCCAGGAGTCAAAGCAGTGAAACGATTGCTGTCCGGGGCTGTTTGCACAGCAGCGACTCCGAAATCGTATTTCACTGCAGCAGCAGAGAGTCTTCATCGGGTTTCTCCACATTGTGGCTCGGGTCTATTTCTCGCTGCATGGTTATTAAAAACACTTGAACCTGAAACAGTCTCATTGTGTCCACACGTTTGCTATTTATTATTATAAACAAGGGTGTCAGGGCCATTAAAAATAAATTGAAACAGGTAAAAAATGAGCAAGAAATACAAGGAAATGGAAAGATTGAAAACACTCATCCCAGCATCCAGGGCCGACAACTCCCGCTCGCAGGAATGCCTTCTGCGCTAGAGGGGGAAAATAACCTCTCGTTTTTCTTTTCAACCAAACGGCATCCTTTCCCCAGCTGGGGATGCCGAGCTGCAGGGAATGGAAAGAGGAACGGATCCAACTCCCAGCCTCAGGCTCGACCGCTCCTGGGCTCCGACTGGGATCAGTGCCGGCCCAGCTTGGCTCCCGCCACAGGATGCGAGTGCGGTGTCTCACACACTCGTCACCCGCTGCAGACCGGCCGCCACCGAGCAAAAGCCAGCGCACTTTGTGCGCCCATGGGTGCATTCGAAAACCCCACCGGCTCTTTCTGCAGCGACGCTCTGCGGTGGGGGTTTGTCCGAGCAAGAAAAGATGGGTGAAAACACGACCAGAAACCTGCTGCCACCCTTCCAAGGGCTACGGGGGCAGCACTCCAGCGCTCCCCGGCAGCAGCAGCCCAGGAGCAGGTCCTGGGGCTCCGGCTTTGCTTCTCCTCCTGGCTCGAGGCAGGGCCGGGATGCACAGAGGGGATCAGCGCAGGGTGCAGGATTACAGAGGACGTGTGGGGAGCGATGTTAAAGAACAAGGGGCCCCAAACTCCATGGTTACAACCAAACTGTGGGAGCTGCAGACACGGACACGGGTCCTGCTGGGGCAGCAGCAGGGACACCCCGGGGTTAAACAGCTGGGAATGGGCCACTCCATTACACCACTCCCTTCAGAGCATCTCCATTACTGACATTCTTAAAAATCTTTAAAAAGCAAACAGAGAAGCTGCTCTCATTCACACCAGGACATGTCAAAAACATGGGTGTTACTGTACACAAATGCTAAAAAACTGAGCTTGTGGAATTAAAAGTTCGAACTGTTCCCAAAAGCGAGACCTCTCAGCTCCTACGTGGGAAGACACAAAGTTCAAGGTACAGTGAAGCACCTGGTAAGCTGAGACTCGCCTGCACGCAGCAGTGGGCACGCTGAGAAGCAGCTTTCCACCTGCTCTGGCAGCCCCAGCTGCCCCTCGCACCCGCTCCCCCGGGCACCCCCGCATCAGAGCCTGCCGGGGGGCTGGAGCTGGGCTCCCCCTCCGCCTCACCCTTCTTGGAGCTCGAGCTCCAAATCAGCTAAAACTCAGCCAGCAGCCCATCGCCCAGCTCCTCCAGCCGGGCACGGCAAGCTACCGGCGAGAGCATCCACGGGCTGGAGGGCAGAGGCACGACTCGGTGGAGTGGGGGGCACCCCAAAGCAGAGTCCCTCGTTAGCAACGCTGACGAGCCGGGTTTCAGGCCGGTGCCTTACCGATGGTGGAACAGGCGAGACTCTCAGGCAAGACACAGCACGAGCCTGGGCACATTATCTCAGCACTGCTCCTTCTACCAGCTGACCTGATCATCTCATTAATAACATCACTTGACGATTTCTCCCCTCCATAAGCCCAGGGCAGTTCAGACCCACCACAACAGCCACCCTCGTCCTCTGTTAACAAACCCCATAGCTGCTCTTCCATTTCCAGACCAACACCAGAATCACACTACTCCATGTCATGGAGTCCATGTCCAACATGGTTGTACTCCAGCGTCTGACTTTACTGATGGCGAAGTGAAACAGCTTGGCAGCAGGGCACGCCCGGCAGCAGGAACGGCGCGCCTGGTGCAGGAGCTCTCTGCCCCCTCAACATCACCGCTGTAAAGCAAGCTGAGGATGCTTTCAGAAGCAGCAGGTCAATTTGCCTGGATTGTGTGTCCTTTAGGTGGTCTCCAGGAAGAAAACAGGGATGGTCTTTGCAAGGAGCAGCAAATCCACACCCTGACATTAGCTGAATGCTTAATAAGCAAGAGGGTGCCGAAAACCCATTCCCACGCTGCTGCTTCTCAGGATCCAGAAGGGACACATGCTTTCACCAAGGCAACAACGGGAATCTTTGCTTTGTCAGGGATCATTTCACTGTTTTGCAGGTGTTACCCAATTTACAATTCTACACTCCCTCTTGTTTCGTTTCCCTGCTAACCAGCCCATGCAACTGCCATCGTTGCATTGCATCAAGCCAGCGGAGACGCGCAGCGAAGCAATCCCGCGCACCACGCTCGGCGGGGACGCAGTGAGGGTGCGCCAGTGGTGGGGGGCCCACAGCCGGCAGCGGCGAGCAGCACCCCGGCAGCACCCCTGTCCCCAGACGGGCAGAGCCCACACGCCCACCAGTCACCGTGGCTTGGAGCAGCGTCGCGTCGGGAGCACGGCGCAGACCCAGCACTTTGCCCCTGGACAGCCCACCGCTGGGCTCCGCTTGCTTTGGCAAAGTCTGGCTGAGGCAAACAGCAGCACCAGGAGAGACAAAGGATGTCCCGGGCTCAGGTGCGCTGCCGGCAGACAGACAGAAGGACACAGGCACACGGACGCACGCCGCTCGGCCAAGTGAGGCAGCTTCCTGTGGCACAAATCCCACCCGTCGCCCACTCCCCGGCTGCAGGCCAGCACGGCCCTCGTGCCCCCGACCCCTGATGCCGCCCGGCTCAGGGCTGCGCGTGTCTCACGCTGTAACTCCAGGCGCAGCAGGAGCTGGCTCGCGGGCAGGTTAAGAGCAACGTGTGAACGGAGAGGGGGAGAAACCAACCCAAAACGCTGAGGGTAGAAAGAGATCTCTGGTCTTCGATTCTCACTTCGGAGCAGCGTGATTGTGGATCGTACAATAAAAGCCACACGCCAGGCTTATCGGAGTCACTCCAGCCCAAACCCTGAAAAATTGTAGGTTATAACGGCACATTTCTGCCTTACAGAACTTCATTGCTTGTAAACAGAGATAACTGATCTAAACCACAGCACACAAACCAACAGGACACCACCTTACTCCGAGAAGCTGGTGTAAAAGTCTTCTTTCCCAAACTTTCTATTTATGATTATTACAGGTAATGATAAATAATTATACACCCCAGGCAGGAGTGCCCCAAGGTGATCAGACGGATGGATTCCACCCGCGGATCCCGCACAGGCTGTGCAAACCACCCAAACGTGGCAGGGAGAGGCAGCAGCAGTGGGCACCGCGTGGAGCAGCCGAGGCAGCGTGCCTTCCCGAGGGGAACACGGTTTGAGGAGTCAGAGCCCTTTTCCCTCACTGCTCCACAGCCACACGGAGGGTTTGGACAAATGAGCAGGGAAGGCTGCCCCGGCCTCCTCAGGTCTGGAATTTTGGGCTGTCGGTAAATGAAATGATGGCCCCCAATTTGAGGAGCTCCTGCTCAGTGCCCAGCACAGCAAACATCTCCTACAGTGACGTTTCTGGGTTTTTCAGCCAGAGCTATAAATACACTTTGTGTTTTGGGAGTTCGTTATTTCAGGGAGCATTTGGCCGGGCTGACTGTCCCCAGCAAAGCTGCCGGGTGCTGGATGAAGACGCCACCTTACACCAACCCTTCCAGCCTAAACGCCAGAACTATTTTTGTTAAATCCAGCCTAAATACCTGAACCATTTTTGTAAAATCCTTCCTTTTTGCCCATGCCCTTAGTAGCCGTGGCTTCCAAACCTTTCATAAGAAAAAACACCTCTGTAAGGTGAACTCCCCCACCGCATCCTGCATCTCGCCCCGAGCAGCTCCGGCAGCGATCCCAGGTAATTCGGAGCAGGGTCTGTTCAGGGAAGCGGAGCCATCACGAGACGGGCGAGCACGACGTCCTGCCCACGCTCACCCTCGGCGTGCTGCCACGGCCACGGCTCACACCGACAACCAACCCAGGCAGACCCGTGGCCTCCTCGCAGGCTGTGATACAGCCAGGTAAAACGCAGGAGACCGAGGTCAGCTGCACACTCCCTGCCAGCACCAACCGCGAGGTGCAAACCCATCCCCTGGGACCTGGCCCCAGTACACTCTTGTCTGTGGAACAGCATCTGCCTCTGCAAATAAATAACCCGCGCCTCCAGCGGGACCCAGCTTTACCCAGGTGTGAAATGCTACTCAGTTTAGGGCTAAGGCAGGCCAGGTCTTGGAGAATCAAAGCATTAAAACTCGACAAAAACGATGGAGAGCGTTAGAAGGGTCTTGTTTCACACCAGTGGGAGACCAGAGAGGGTCATTTCTCATCACTCACGTTCCAACACCAAAGCTCATGGGTGGCATTAGGAATATTTCATGAGAACCACACATCAAAAACTCATTGTTTTTTTTAATACATCTAGTAATTAAAAACATGGCTCTACATGCCGGATTTAATGAAATCCTCTCCTTCTGGCAGGCCTGCACAGACCAAAACGAAGCTTAAAATGAGTGGACAGTGACCCTTCAGAAGAAGGGACACTGAAAGCGTTTTTGTTGTACTTGCGGGGCGAGGGGAGGGGAAAGGACACAGGACCCGGGACTGTGTTTTGCTGGGAAGCATGACGACATCCAGGGAAGGAAGGGAACACTCTCAGCCTTCTGGCCTAAATTATCTGCTAACACAAATAATCAAATTCCAGGGACCACACTGCTCTGGCGCCACGAAAACAAGGGGGGGGCCAGCGCTGCACGAGCAGGTGGCAGTCGCGTCTGACCCGCTCAGGATATCCAAGCGCGAGACACAAAATACTGATGCTCTCTAAGGAAGCCAGCATCGCTCACAGTATCGTGGGAAGTTTTTAATGGCTCGCTCAAGGCAAGGCCTCTAAAATGTTTATATTAATACTTACATGTTGGATAGCCACTCACTTGGTCTCAGCTGGAAACCAGTCCAAACAGCTGAGAAACATCTGGCTGCTAACCTTGGACAACATCTAATCTGGTAGCCCAGGGATTTAAGAGGTCTCTTTGGAGGGACAGAAGTTTGGCAGACACCTTACCGAGCTCTCTGCTCTGCTACAGTTGTTTCTCGAGTCCTGCTCGCCGCTGCGGGGTGACACACACAGCCGGTGCACATCCCGACCCCACCTGCGCAGCACCCGCGTCTCAACGACTGCAAAAAGCTGCAATTAATTATTACTCCCGACCGTGCGTGCTTCCCCTGCCCCGCGCGGAGGGAAAGCGGCTGTCTGCCAGCTCACAAACCCCCGACCGACTCCTCATCGCCCGGCCCCAGCCCATCTGCGGGCACAGGGTCGGTGCTGCCAGCCCCTGGCCCCCGCTCCGCCTTCCCTCTGCCTGCTCTTGTCACCAACACACCAGCACGTATCTGCCCCAGAAAGCCTCCATCAGGCAAACAAAAATCCTGTTCTCTGTAAATCTGGAGACCACTACCAGGCCAACGACGAACACGGGGTTTTAAAGCAGGTCTATAAAAAGAGTGAGTAGAAGGGAGAACGGACTCATCATTTCTAATGAAGATGGCTCAAAAGTTTGCTTCCCTTTCCTTCCCAAAACTCCTGCTTGTTTTTCTTCCAAAAGAAACTTCAGCACTGGCTATCCTGCAGCATTCGTTGCTGAGTGGAGAGCTAATGAAGTAATACAACACAAAAGAATAAATGCTGAGCAAGGGAGAGGGGAAAGAGACTTTCAGACAGACCACTTGACATTTATTCTCCCTACCACCACCCATGAAGGCACTGCGGGGCTTTCTAGATGTGTCAGGGCAAAGCCACCAACAACCTGGCTCGAGAGGCAGAAAAATAGGACAGGACCCACATTTCTGAAAACCCTTTGTAGGCTTTATTTAAAAGGAGATAAGGATGAAAAAGGCAACAAGATGTTCGACAGATATAAAATGATGAGAATCTTGCTTATCTCCTTATCTTCCGCAACGTCTTCTGCTCTTTGCTTTTTGGTGACAGCAAATGTGGGAGACGTTGGGGGAGAACACAAAGGCAGAAGCACCAAGGACGTAGCACCAAGAAGGCAGGACTAGGAAGAAGATGCTCAATAACGGCTAAAAACATCTCTTTCCTAGCGGAGGTTGAGCGTGCTGGCTCCAATCCAGCAAGGCACTTAAGCATGTGCCTAACTTAAATTTGACTTCACCGGGGCTCTTCACAGGCTTAAAAGTTAAGCACATTCTCCAGCAACCTGCCACAGCAAGATCAGAGAAAACGAGAAGCTGTTAAGGGACCTGAATCGGCGTCTGCAGCAAGGTTAGCACGCCTCTGGAAAGCACCCTAGCCAAAGATTAACGCAATACGGCAACTTCCAGTCACCTAGGAAAACTCTCAACCATCCTCGAATTTCAATTAATATATACATAAAGTAGATATTAAGAATATCACTATCAAATTCTCTTCACCTTCTTTCAGCTCTAGGTAGGTAAAGCTTGAAGCAGACGCGTATTTACAGGAACACGCAGAACTGCAACTCCCTTGTGTCAGTACAAGCCGGTGCCAGCTTGAAAAAGCGCTGAATCCACCGTGCTGTTCCTCGGCGCGGGAAGCCCTGTCCTGTAGGTAAAGCACCGACCTCGGAGGCCCAACGGGCAGCTCCGACAAACAGCAAGGCAAGCCACAAACAGCTCCCACAGCTCTGGCAAGTCACTACAAAGGCTGGTATTTGGCACAGGCGTAAGAGCACGTCCCTCTGTGTTACCTCCGCTGGGTTGGTCTCCCTCGTTCACGCTGGCGTAACTGAGCACCGTTCCTCTACAACGCACCCGCCTGGCAGCGCCACGGGGAGCCCCGGTGCCGCGGCTCCGAAGCAGCCATCCCTCGGCCAGGCCGTTCGCCCGAGAGCGACGGCTGCTGCTCCTGTTCCGCGTCCTGGGCGGCTCCAGGCTGAACCACAGCAGCACCGGCCTCTCGCAGGGATGACGACGCTTTCCGGCTTAAAAATTATTACTCCAATGATAGTGGAAGAAATGAAAATTTTAAAGCCAAAGCACTGCAAGAATTATTAAGTGTACAGAAAAGGCACAGTTAAGCATACGCTCCCTACATACACACACAGAGCTTAATTACAACAAAGCAAGAGGCAAACAACAGTCTCCATTAACAATTAAAATCTCACGGCAGTGCTGGTTTTCCCCCTAGCAAGCCAACGCCTGTGCAGTGAGAAGGCCATGACAAACAGGCTTTTAAAATCGGAATTCACTCAGGATAAATATGAGCAGCGGTTCCCGCACGAGGCCTTCACGTCACGACCGAGCAGCACTGGCGCCTTCCCCAGCGCAAGCCCTGCGCAGCTTGCTAGCCCCCTCTGCTGTCCCCCCACCCCAGCCCGGCCAAAGCTCGCCCCACGGCCACGGGACCGCTGCCCACGCCGGGTGCACAGAAACTGGGGTGCATGGAACCCGGGGCTCATGGGCACTGGGGTGCACAGCTCACGGACCCTCGGCGGCAGCAGCAAGGGGCAACCCCCTGCTCCAGCCACCCTCCTCCCTGGGCACCGCTGCGGCCACCTCCAGCAGCACCTGCTCCAAGGAACTGCGTTTATTCCACGGTCAATGCAGAATCACAGAACATTCAGGGTTGGAAGGGATCTCTGGGGATCACCCCCCTGCCGAAGCAGGGTCACCTACAGCAGGCTGCAGAGGACCTTGTCCAGGCGGGTCTTGAATATCTCCAGAGAAGGGCACTCCACAACCTCCCTGGGCAGCCTGTTCCAGGGCTCCGTCACCCTCAGAGGGAAGAAGTTCGTCCTCATGTTCAGACGGAACTTCCTATGCTTCACTTTGTGCCCGTTGCCCCTTGTCCTGTCGCTGGGCACCACTGAAAAGAGCTTGGCCCCATCCTCCTGACACCCACCCTTAAGATATTTATAAGCATTTATAAGGTTCCCTCTCAGCCTTCTCTTCTCCAGGCTGAACAAGCCCAGCTCCCTCAGCCTTTCCTCATAGGAGAGATGCTCCAGTCCCCTCATCATCCTCATAGCCCTCCGCTGGACTCTCTCCAGTAGCTCCTCATCTTTCTTGAACTGGGAAGCCCAGAACTGGACACA
>Ga0065711_1027601_pt1 | contig 47722 bp, 28 predicted proteins | sample Hoacrofraction12_FD_59098 | JGI IMG/M metagenome (GOLD analysis project Ga0065711, IMG submission 59098) | Hoatzin crop microbial communities from Cojedes, Venezuela - Epithelial fraction 12 v2 (version 2) | ecosystem: Host-associated > Birds > Digestive system > Esophagus > Crop | place...
CAACCCCCCCGGATAAAAATACTCGGCTTTTTTTTTTTTTTTTTATTTTTGCTGTGCGAAGCAACTGTCACAAGACAACAGCCCACTTACACCAAACCCCGAGCAGCTACAATTAATAGAAGAAGATGTGTTAATGATGTCCTCAGATTTATTTCAACGAGCGATGGAGTAATTAGAGTCCATTATTCTAAAAATACTCCTACTGCATCTTATTTGGCAGTAATTAGTTCTTCAGCCTTTTTTGAACAGCACCACAGCACATTTTTATTTCAATAGCATAACAGGAGGGGGTTTTAGATGTTTGCGTTTATTTCTTCCCTCTGAATCGGTCAGTTTGCATGGAATAACGTATAATTTAATAAAACCGTCTTTAAGTGTGTTTTATAATGAGTTAGGGACTTGTTTGTTCAAGTGGCTCTGCATTCTAATTCAGTTCAGAGATGTTGGGAAAAAAATATCAGATAAAATTTCACTAGTAAATTTAAGACAGATTTTCATTTTAACCAAAGCCATAAGCCCTTGAAGAGAGGAGAAGAATACAGAGGGTGAGTTTCCACGGGGTCGTGCTCAACCACAAGGCAGGAGGTAGGCGGTGTTGGAGCTCCCCATAGGAATGTGGTGATGTCAGGGGTGTGGGAGGTCAGGCAAGGACCTCTCGCTTAACCTGGACATGTCCTTGCCACTCCTAGTCTAGGTTTGTGGATTTAATACAGGCATAGTCACCATACACCAGATGCTCACATGATGAAATCTGGTTACACCAGATCAATGCAGTAACAGTGGACAAACAGGCTGCTTTGAAAGTCACAAATTCATTTTAGCGTTTGAAGCATGACAGTATCGTCTGAAGATTTGTCATTTAGACCTTTGAGAGCAGAAATAGACTGCTTCTTGCGTGAACATTCAGTGTATTTAAAAAATATATTTTATTTATTGAATTGGTATTGCTATATATTGATGTAAACAGCATACATTCTGAAAACAGGACAGCTAAAAAACTCCACAGAAATTATCAGAAACACCAGTCTAACAACTTTCCTATCAAACAGCCAGCTTCTTCAGCACAGGACAGACATGGACCTGTTGGAGCAGGGCCCGAGGAGGCCACAAAATGTATCCGAGGGCTGGAACACCTCTCCTGTGAAGAAAGGCTGAGAGAATTGGTGCTGTTCAGCCTGGAGAAGAGAAGGCTCTGGGGAGACCTTAAAGCGGCCTTCCAGTACCTGAAGCGGGGCTGCAAGAACGATGGAGAGGGACTTTTTACAAGGGCATGTAGTGATAGGACAAGGGGTAATGGCTGTAAACTACAAGAAGGTAGATTTAGATTAGATATAAGAAAGAAATTCTTCACTGTGAGGGTGTTGAGGCCCTGGCACATGTTGCCCAGAGAAGCTGTGGCTGCCCTCTTCCTGGCAGTGTTCAAGGCCAGGTTGGATGGGGCTTTGAGCAGCCTGGTCTGGTGGAAGGTGTCCCTGTCCATGGCGGGGGGGCTGGAACTAGAACCATTCTATAATTCTTTATAGCAAAAGAAGACTGAGAAAATATGTATAACACCAAACCACTAGATTAAAAGCATGCAGTGTGGACGGACATCAATTTCAAAGTGAAACTGAAGTGAAACAGAACAAATATGCCTATTGAGAATGGCATAAGCTTTGTGTGGAAACCTGTTCCCAGTGAGTCCCTTCTGAAGAAGAGTAAGTAGTTCCCTTCATGTGGATTCAGTAGTTGTCTTTCAGCAGCAGGTACAGTTAGTCTTGTTCCACAGTCGCTTTCGTTTCATGGAGTTAAGCAAGCCAAACTCATACTGCAAATGGCCAGGAAGGGGAAACCCAGGCAACAAGAGTCTGCACCTTGTTTAGGAGTCAAGACCCCAGAGGTGGATCTTAGTTTCTCAAGCTAGTGTTTACTGCTTTAGAAAAACAAACTACAGACTTTGATCTTAGTATTCAGAGTATTTATATCGTATCTAAGCTCTTACATCTGTCTACTGGAAATTTTGTGCGACACTTGCATATAACTGGGAGCACCACCAGCTGAAATGGATCTTTATGTGTAGCTTTTCAGATGCCTTCCAGCACAGGAAAGTGTTATTTCATTTTGTACCAGCTCTCAACCCGTTAAAGAACCTACAGAGAGATTCAATTATTTAACTGGAACTTTACACATAACAGACTAAGTCCAAGAAACAGAGGATAAACATTTTTATTAAACAGTTTACATAGTTTATCTAGATTCACATTTTTATATATTTGTACTTACACAAATTCAGGTTTTGGTTATTTTTCCTTAAAAGATTTAACTGCAGAAATCATTCACTACAGCTAAGAAACCCATGCAGACACTGCCAGTACTGTAAAACAGAACACATATCTGAGTATCTAGGCACCACTTTCAAATCCTGTATCTTAAAGAATAGCTTTGCTTGAAACACTTAAGAGAATTCAGAAATGTTCACTATCAGAGAAGAAATACATTTCACATCAACACTTCCAAATGTACACATCTGACATGGCTAAAGGTTCCTTGTGTTTAAAAAATAATTTTGTAATCTTCCATTCGTCTCTATCAGACTAAATCTTTTTTGTTGAATCATTTTCTGCCTTTTTTGCTTACACAGCTGAGTCCACAGCCTCTAAACAGCTATATATCGTAATAATTTCCTTGATTGTTCCCATAACAATTCCACAGACCATGACAGCAAACCCTGTGGTTTACGATATCACCAAACTCCTCAGGAAAATACCAAGCTTCTCCCCAAGCCGCCCAGTTTGAAAATCTGTTAACAGAAACCTCCTTTCTGAATTGTCTAAACAGTTGAACAACTTGTTGGTACAAAATCTAAGACTTTTTCAAAACACTGTCAAATTTAAGAAACGTTTAGGCATTTATCATCAAGGTGAAGTATTTCCACTGCTGTCCTCAGGGTGAGGAGCGGCTCACAGTCTGCAAAAGGTCCTAACTGCATCGGCCTGAAGTCAGATGCACTGACTTGCAACATCTTTAAGCAAGAAACTTTGTGGTCTCAAGAAGTTTTGCATTAACCTTGCTGGAAAATTGCACACCAGATTCAGCAGAGCTCTGCAGCATGTTCCTAATTTTATGTCAGGGGAACATAAAAATCTGCTTACATATTTGGTTGAATCTAAACCTCAACCCTCTGTTTTTTCCCCAGAACTGGTTTGCTGCAGTTAGCTGAGGAGCAGCGTCACCTATGTTGCTCTATTGGTGTCTCATCCTGAACTTCGAGAGATCACTTCTGACAGGGAGGGAATTTAATTTTTGGTGCTTCTCCTGTTTATTTATGTATCTCATCTGAGAATACAAGGACACTGTTGTTATGGGTTGGTTTGGGGGTTGACAGCTCCACGAGAAACAGTACAAAAACATTCAAATAACTTTTTATGTAATCCACCAAGCAGACAAAGAGTTGTAGATTTTGGTAGACTCTCTCAACATGTTTGCTTTATTAAGCCAAATACAGACAATGCCATACGCTGAGCTATCCACAGCCCTAAATTTCTAGATCAAGCATGCTGACATCAGGTGGTTTAGGCCTACTTTTGGTGGTCTGGTTTGTAATTGCTACGAATTACCATGACAGTGTTCATACCAACTTAGAATAAAATATGCCGCTTTAATAAAACAGAAAGACTTCTGAACTCTGCTTCAAATGTTAGCATGCTTAAATCTTCAGCTACTTTTTCGGGGGGCTATTTTCTCATTAATCCAGTTTACATAGTTTGTCATTCGTGTATATACTCCAGGTTTGTTGACTCTGCCACAGCCGTCTCCCCAGCTGATAATTCCATAGAGGTAAGAGACTTCATCTTTCTCACAGGCCAGAGGTCCACCAGAATCTCCCTGTGTTGAAAGTAAGGAAAGATTATCTAATTTTATAGAAAGCAGTCAGAAAAAAGATCAGTTTGGGAAAGTCCTAAATTCAGATTTTTTGCATGTGAGATTTAAACAAAAAAAAAGTAATATGGAAGCAGTGGTTGGATGGAGCTCTGAGCAACCTGGTCTAGTGGAAGTTGTCCCTGCTCACGGCAGGGGGATTGGAACTAGATGATCTTTAAGGTCCCTTCCAACCCAAACCATTCTATGATTCTATGACTCTCTAGTCATACACACCTCTAATATGATGGTGAGGTTTTTTAATTCCACATTGCACGGAAGTATGGAAATATCAGATTTTGTTTAAAAAAATGAAATTCTTTTAGATCCAGACACCTGCTGAAGAGCACAGTTGACTTGGGTCACTTCCAATGGGAGCAAGCAAGTCTTTGAGGCTTGCACGACGTTGTAAGACGGCCTCTGCACAGGCGGATTACACAAGGCAGAGAATATTTGGAGAGTTTCTCAATGCAGTTTACTGCAACCACCAGAGATCATGGAAGTTCTCAAAGAAAGGTGTTGCACACATACAGACTTTTCCATATGACTGTGCGATGCTATAATTTTATGTGGCGTATGGGGTGTTTGCCTCTGTTGAATTTGATGCTACTGAGCATTTACCCTCTTACTAAAACCATAAACCAAAAATAAGACCAAACTAATGTCTGATGACAGACTACAAGGAGGTTTAATTTGGAACATTTCATTTTATTTAAAATCTTGCAAGCATTCGGGAAAGGGTTTTTTATTATTATTACTCTTAGACTGACTTTCTGCAGAAACAAAAATGTTAGAAATTAAAAGAAAAATGTGACTTAACCAGTACTGGTGAAAGATGCCATGACTCTAGTTAATTAAGACTAAGGAGAAATATACTTTTCCTATTTAAAAAGAAAATCCCTTGAGGGCAAAGTAGGTAGGAAAATTGTGCTTCCTTTGTACTTGGAAATTTCTGTGATAAATGAGGGACATGAAGGGAAGTCTGGTATCTGAAATCAATTTCCTCCTCATAACTTTGGTATCAGTGCACTGATTAAAAAAAATAATAATTTCCAAGAAAATCTTTAGAAATTAATCAAGCAGAACATATCATCTACTTGTTTTTTCTTGATCTTGAAATATTTTTATACACAGCAGATGGTTTGTAGTTTCATTTCCTAAGCGTACACAGAAAACTCAGAGGTCAGCCACTTTCGTTGTGAAATTAAGAGGTCTACACTATTTCTCCTTAGACCACGCTACAAGTCTACCAACAGGAAAAAAAATGAATTATTGATTCACTGATAATGTTTTCAGTTCATGAACACTGTTCTTCAGCAACATCTGTGACTCCAAATCACTGTTTCTCAGACTTTGCAGCTCTCCGGAGCGCCTGTCTTTGTGCAGCTCCTCTCTCCTTCCATCCAGTTTCTTCTTTCTCCCTGTCATTCCTGATCAACTCTGGCGTTCCACGGCAGGGAGTAAGAACGAGCTAGAATGCTGCGTCTTGTATTTGCACTTGCTGGGTAAGTCAAGGAAAACTGAGCGAGCGAGGTAGTTTCTAGTTCTTTGGCTGGTACGAACGCTTGCAGCCAACAAGTACCATCAGTTCTCAGCCCTGGCTTAGAAACACTGAGCCACTGCCAGCTGCTGCCATTTCATTCTTGACACCTTTCTTTGGACACTTTTGTGATCACTATAGGGGTTCCAGCATGCAGAAGACATTATATTATTTGCTTTACTTAATCTCACTGCCAACTACTAGCTGTTTGCTGCCTGATCCCAAATTTATGTTAATAGAGCATAACTCTCCTCCTTCAAAATGAACTGAAGATAAAATCTGAAGGTTTAGCTAAGGAATAATCTGATCCTTCATTTAAAAAACAGTCTCAACTATCACCAAAACAATTCTGCACCCTCATTCAGAGCCAGAGTGTGACATAACTCAAAAAGAGATGCAAAGTAGTAAGAGCATGAGGTCATTCCATGAGGGACTGAAGTCATGAAACACAGCTTCCAATTGACTGATACTCTACATCATTAAATCCCATCCACTATAGTAACCTCAGCTCCTTCCTCCTCCAAACCTCCCCATGGCTCCCAACCTCCTGCCCAGATGTCCTTGTTTCTATTCGGGCAAGAGGCGGCAACTCAGCGATTTGGCTCCATGCCGGCATGTGCTGGCCGGCCTGCCAGTGCACCCCTGCCAGCGGGCCAGCAAACCGCTGCCATCGCGCCGAAAGCTCAGCCAGGAGTTAAAGAAGTGACTCACCCTCCAGTGCATAGCCACTGCCTTTCATGAAGCTAGGAGGGAATAAAATACCCTGAAGGTTTTTTGCCCTTCGGTAGAACTTAATTGACCTTGAACAGATCAAAAAATGAAGGTGGAAGCAGAGAGTGCAGTCACAGAAGTTTCTTTTCTTTAGGAACATTTCCTCTCTTTAGGAACACCATAATGTCAAAAGTAAGCACTGTAACACTGCAACATTTCTGGAGATAATATATATTTATATTCTCTGCCTAGAAATAACTCACAACATTACCTGACAAGCATCAGATCTGCTATCAAGGTAGCCAGCACAGAACATATTTTCAGTGATTTCTGTTCCATAAATTTCAGGGCTTCTGCACTTCTCCTCAGGAATAATTGGAGTCAGTGCTTCTTGCAGGACATTTGAATAACCAGATATATCTTAAAAAAAATCCCAGAGAGGAAAAGAAATTTTATAGAATGTGAAGAGTGTAACATTGAAATACATGCACATTACAACATATACACACTTAACACCTCTCAGTCATATTTGTGTTGTGGATCTTTTTAAAAGATAATAATTTTTCTAGTGATCAGATCAGTTTCTGCTCCTCCAGTCAGACTCCATGCCTTTTAAAATAACAGTATGCTATGTCCAGACATTAATCCAGTTTGGGTTCTCTCATTTCCTAGAGACTCAGGAACACTTCCCCAGTACTCCTGTCCTCTCCTCTTTCCTGATGTAATATTAAATCATTAATTTATGAAAGGCTCCATTACCTCTTTTCACCTTTAGACTACACATGTAGACCAGGACAACATTCTCTTATGCTAAATCTCTTACAAAAATGAGGCAGCCAACTCCCCCATCCTTCTCATCTACCTGCATAGCTCTCTGCTATCTCCACATCAAAGCAGCATGGCCAAGCCTCATAATCCTGAAATTTGTCATCTGAAAGGATGCACTTCTTAGCCCAAAGTCTATCTGGCTCTCTCCTACAGATGTTTTCAACATTTCTTGCTGGTGAAAGTAAACATTTCCTCCATCACAGACAAGTAAATTGTGTTCGATTTGCAGTCTTTGATACCTACCTTGAGAAATCAGGGGTAGGATTCACTCCACTAAGGTGTCAAGTTCTTGTCACCTACAACTAAGCTACTTGCTCCCCTCCCTGTCCACAGAGATCTAGCTAGCTCACAGCTCATCTTATCATAAAAACAGAGGAAAACATTTGGTCAAGGGACCACACTCCAAATTCCAAGGACTATAAAGGAAGTTCAGGATGATTATTTCAGATGTAAATGTTGTAAACATCTAAAAGCAGGCAAAAAGAATCCCACAAGAAGTCCCTTGGAAAATATTTTACCAAACTAACATATACTTGAGTATTATGTTTTAATTATAATCAGGTTTTTTCTACAGATACCAATTCTCATTTTACTCACTCTCATGCTTGTGTCCCCATCCACAAATCTGACATTTGAACTGATCAGAGAAAATGGTGTCACTTTCCGGCAAGCAGATGGGCTGAACAAACTGGGACTTGACGGCACAACGTTGGCCATTCTTCTTCAGCTTAATCAAAGCTGCAGAAAAGAAAATATAGGAGGAGTAAAATGACTGTTCCCTTTCTTTAATGGGATTGGCAGCAATGGGTCTCAGATACACCTTTAATTGTCCCCTAAGCCTCTCTTAATTAAGATATTTCAATCAAAGACAGACAGACTCATCTCAACAGCACCTGATTTCACAGCAAATTGAAGGCTGAAACATTCAGCTACTCCCCTTGTGGGAATACTTTTTTTATGCTCCGCTCACTGAGCAGATTTTTCCTCACTGCCTTTGTAGAGAAGAGGGAAGATGGAAAATATGTATGTCTCCTCCCACCTTAAAGTTAAATAACAGTGACATATCCACAACTTTCATCTGAAATAAGTGGGATGTGCAAGTGCTCACTGCTTCTGAAAGTCTGGCCACCTGCCTAATTCCAGTTTGATTATAAAAATTAATTGCTGCAAGAGCTGGTGTATTTTGCTCTCTGTGTTATCACTGAGTTCAGCAAAATTCAAGATCTTGAAAACTGAGGAAAAAAACCAGGATATTTCAATACCAAGCTTCTGAAAGATACAAAGAATTACACAACCTACACAACCCTTACTATTCCCTCATGGGGCTGAAAACAGTGTAAATAGAGCTGTGCAGAATCATGAGTTTGATACTGACAGAAGATGTCAAAAGTAGCAAAAACTGTAGCAATCCCCCTGTCTTTCACTGTAGAGCAACAGAGTGGGCTTTGTGCTTGGTGTAACAAGGGCAGCTTGTTGGGTTTGGACACACTACTCAAAGAGGACAGAGCTGAGGTAACACGGACGCGCCTATAAAAGCTTCACATCACGCTTTTTGGAAGCTTCAGGTTTTCTGAGCACAGCTGCGTGGAAAGCAAGAGATCCCGCTGGATAGTCTGCTTTCTCTACTGACTACTTTTTTTGGCTTTTGCGGAACACATAAAGAGCATCTCGCAGGCTGAGAAGCCCACACAAACCTCTCTCCAACGCTCAGCAGCTTGCTCTTCCTCGCCTTCCTCCTCTTCCCCACCAACTCCACATGTTTCTGAATCCCCCCAGACTTCCAGCAATCACTCTTGTGGTAGTTTGTTTCCTTCAGAAAAGTGTTTTCAGCAGGAAATAACTCTTCTGTTGCATCGGTAGAAATCACCAACCGGGCAGAACATGCACCGACATCTTCCCCCTCCCCTGGTTTCTGTCTGCTTGTTTGCTTGCAGTGGGGCAAGTCTTAGGAACTGCATGCTCAGCTGACCGCAGATTTGGACACTGCACATCAGTGAGGCATGCCAAATTTCAGGGTAATTCATAAAATTACGAGATCTTAAAGTGCCAATGGTGGTTTACACCAGGATATTTCAGAGCAGAGTAATACCCCAAATCCAGTTTGCCTCCTGGTACGTTGTGACAGAGCTCCCACCAACACAGAATCTGAATGGGGTTTTTCACATAGTCAAAAATATTTATCATCTGGGAGCCAAAAAGCCAGTACATGCCTGACCTAAAATATCCCCGATGCCAAGCTGTTACACAGTCTCATAGACAAAGCACTCCACAGCTTGGTACTCCAGAGTGAGGTGCCGCCTTCCACAGGAACAGATCAGAAAAAGAGGAGCTCCTGTTCCATTGTCATTCTGACTCATATTATGAGGTCAATCAGCAGGGCATTTAACTTTTGACTGATATTTCAATCTATCTCAGTGTAAAAAATGATCCTTAATAACAGATTTTCAGAGCAGATGGGGCTATTATGTTCATCTAGTCAGATCCTCTATACAATACAGACAATAGAATTTTACCAAGTAATTCCTGCATCAAGCCCACAGTTTCTCCTTCAGTGGAAAAAATGCCTAATCCCACAAAGACTTCAAGTTATGATGAATCTGCCATACATCTAGGTAAATTGCTCCAAAGGCTAATTATCATAATTATTTAAAATTTGCAATGTATTTCTTATCTGAGTTTGTCTAGTTTTCAGATGCTGTTATAACTCTGGTAGAACTAAGAACCCTCTGTGCTCAAAAGCCTCTCCTAATGCCTATAAATTTTCCACTATGAAAGCAGTTTTTGACATATCATCAAAACTTGAAACTAAGTTGAGAAAACAGAAAATAAAACTGTGAGAACAAAACCACTCACCAATGTCATGATCAGTAGGGTTGAACACTGAATACTGAGGATGCAATATGTATTTTTCAATTTCAAATGTTTGTGTTACGTCCGTTGTTTTATTAAATATGTGCTGACCCAGAACTACCGTAATAGTGGACGTTAGTGGACTGTAATATAAAAGACAGAACAAGCAATTCTGTGATTAGCAGGTCAAACCAAACCTAATTTCCAATAGCTGTGTGTCCCAGGAACTGTATATAACCTCAGCTCCCCACCACATCCACTATTTACCATCTCATAATGCCTTGACCTGTTTCCCAGGCTTCCTACCTACTGTGGGCCAGGGAAAAGAAGACTGATGCTACAGCAAGCCCCAGGCTCTGTGGGTCCTGATTAGCCTAATTAAAGGCTGCTGATCCTTAACAGAAATAAAAAGAAAGCACAGGCACTGCTGGCCAGCTGCTGTCTGGCTAACATGTTCATGGACTGCAAGCACTTCTTGCTCTGGAAACTTAACTGAGTCAACTTCAACCAGACTTTGCCAATGAGTACAAAAATTACTGAGGAAGAAGTGAGGGACCAAAAGACGAGTCAGTAGTGGATATCTCCTTTCTCTGCGAAACCAGGCTCTTAAAATATTACTGGCGTGGATCAAGATTTCAAAGGTGCTGTCAGACAAACAACTCAGGAACATCTGGGTAGCTTCCACTTAAGAGCTATCACCACTTCTGCTCTGAGATTAGATTGATCTCTGTTAAATCTGTTGTCTAGAACCAAAAGCAACTTAGTGGAGGAAGGTCCCAAGAGCACACTGATCTAATGGGAAAAACCACACTCAGAGGAGAATACAGTTTTTGTAATTCACATCAACTTTTTCAGCCATTGATTGTTTACTTTAAAAAAAACATGGTTCTCTCATAGCCAGTGTTCTAGGACAGACAACTAATAAGAACCAGTACAACAGCTAGGAAGAAAGGGACACTTGGGAATAATCAGGAAGTGTTTGGAAAGACAATAGATTCTCTAGCTTTGAAAGCAATGGAATTAAAATTTCATGCTTGCTTTAAAACCAATTTGATCTGTGCATGCGTGAGTCTACAATGAATTTAGTTCACACGTCTCTTCAACTTCAGAGCGCTCGTGTGTTCTGTTATCCAATACAGGAGTAGAAAATATCTGCTGTCAGGCATCACACATGGATGCAGAGTGGTCAACATCACTGCAGTTTCCCCAGGTGTGCTTCTGTGGATCAGTAGCGCCCATCAGCTACAAAAGCACTGTGGAGTATTCTCCAGTACCAAGCATGAAGCAATGATGAACAGTGATGTACTCAGATGAGAGGGATTCTTGCTAATTACAATGCAGAGAGCCGGCAGCTACCCTGCAACAAGAACTGTGCTTATAATTAATGAAGCAAAGCACAAAGTTTATCTTTCTGTGACTGGAAAACAAGAAGACAAGAAAATATTCTTTGATCAATACGTAAGGCTAGGATTTTCTCAGTGTTCTTGCAGTGTTAAAGCAACTCCTTTGAAAATCAGATTTTGGGCCTGTAAAACAGAGTGGAAGTTTGCTTTCTGTGACAGTATTTAGGATAGATTTTAAAGGCACTGAATGGTTCTACTATGGCTTACAGGTGGTTCATTTGGGAAAACAAAACACAAGGGGTTACAGGAAAAAAAAAGAAAGGTTAGCTGCACAGGTATCTATTGTCGCCTAGCGGAAAACAGTTGAAATTGTAACTAACTCAGAGGTACTCAACATATGGAAGAGTGCGAATTACAATGCGGCAATTATGGAAAATCTGTATGTACCAAACCACCAGCTGGAAGTGGGTGGAAATGTCCTGAATAGCTGCCAAAGTTAGTAGCTATTTCACAACATTTGAAAAACAAATGCTTTGTGGCTTGAGCAGCAAATGCTTCAGTGCAGCATTCACAACGGTATTATTAGCTCTACCAGCTATCAGCGTATGTATTCTGGCACGGGGCTTTCTGTTTCTCTTGGCTTCTTTACTATGCAAAGGAACAATGGGCATGAAATGATGTAATATTTCTCCCGTCAGTGTGATTAAACTGAAAGCAGCAAAAGTGTTCAGCATTTGCAGAATATGAAATATTTAGAATAAAGTAAGAACATTCTATAGTCAATATTTTCTCCAGTGGCCCATAGCTGGAGGACAAAAAAACTCCAAAACCCCAAGACACCTCTCAAGGAAATCAGCCTCAAAAATTTAACAGTTTGGTTCTTCTCTTTGGCTTTTTGTAAAGCTCAGCCCACTCTATTTGTGTCAACCAACAGTAATTTATTGTCTCTAATAAATCCTCGCTTGGCTGCCTCAGCTTTTTTGAATAAAACACAGCAGTGAGTATAGTCATCTCTGTTACATCTCAAAGCAGGCATAAATGTTCAAAATGGTAACTGGGAAGCAGATAAATACTGATATGCCTGCACATGCAAGCTCCCATTCTATGCCCGGCTCAGCACTGCCTTATTCTTTCACTGAGGTCATTTAGCATCTTTGAGACTTCTTAAGGAACAAGATAAGGGCTTATGAGATGATAGGACTCCGGGCTATTTGTTAGCTTGTGAACGGCATTCAAATTGCCAGAAACTCCTTCTGAAACATCAGCTTTTTATAATCTCGTCTTCTTTCGTACTCATTTCAGTTCAAGTTTGTTGTGAGTCACAGCAGACGGTGACCATGAGGAGGAGAGGGCCTATTGTCAAACTAACTGGGGAATTTACCTGTTAGCAAAGCAGTGTGCTGCCGACACAACCCAGCAAGTCTGAATAAGGCTTCCACCGCAGAAACTGTCTCCAATATAAATAGCTGCTGTCCAGGGATGAGATCCAGGCAGAGATAAAGATCCCCCAACAATCCTAGGTCTCACAAAACTTCTTTTTTTGTGTCTTCTCCCACACGGTCTTCTGGTAACCACAGAACTGTCTTCTTTGTCTGGAACTGATGGCCTCCTTTCCCTGCTTGCTGAGATATAAAGGAATATGATGTCAGATATAAATGCTTGTGATTTCTCAGAATTGGAACTTTTATAGGAGTCTTTAAAAGAAAAGTTTGTTAAATTATCATAAACATTCACATACAACTCAGTCTCCTTCAGTTCCTCAGGAGACCTGCAAGACTGAAAGCTATGCCCGTTCCCAACACTGGCTACACATGTCCTAGTGTAAATTAAATCCACCTGTGACTATTCCTGGACACTGTTTCATTTACCAGTACAAATATAACCTTCTCTACCAGAGGAGGCACAACAAAATGCATGATACATCACACTTTTATTTTTGGATTCTGGACCAAGTTTTGCTGTTCCAATAGCAAGGACTGGGACACTTATGTTAATGTCATCTATCAAATGCATTAGAACCATAAAGGGGAAATAAAAGGACCACTTTATAAACTGACTTTTCAGATTACAACTCTGTTCTAAGGGTCAGCTTCAGTATTAACAACAGTTAAGTATTAATTTAGCAGAAGAACAGGATCTTTAGCTTAGATATTAAATACTATGTCTTACACATCTTCAGGATCCCGTAATCTAATTGCTCACAGAGGCCCACTCTCTTCTCTGGGCCCGTAATTCCCTGAGTGATGATAATTTGTACCAAAGCATCAATCATTTCTGACGCCTTGCATGTTCTAGTGGAAAATTTTATTATATTGGGATGATTTTGACTGAAAGCAGTAGTTTGACACTGCTGTAATACAGTATTTCAGGGCAAAAATCATGGATTTTATCACAACTCAAAAAAATGCAAAAGAAGCTAGTTGTTGTCATTTGATTTACTGCAAACAGTAAAAGACTCAACACTCTTGGGAACAGTAGAACATTCAAAATTACACAGTGAAAGCTTGTCCTAGTATCAATAAATCCTTCTTCATTCATTCATAACATGGATTTAAAGAGAGTCTTTACATACCACAAGATGGAACATCACAATACTCCCAAGACAAACTGTTGTCCTTCATGATGTAACACCATGGCTTCTCATCATCATCTGGATTTCTAATTAATTCAGGGGGAGAGTGAATTACAAGCATTAACCACAGTGTTGTTCCAAGCTCCCCAGAGGTTTTCTGCTTTTTCCTCTTGCACCGTGCAGAGGACAGAGAGGACACTCAGGTTTTGAGCCATCTGACCAAGCGCTGAAGCACCTGCTAACCCCTACATGGGTGAGCAGCCTTTCAGCAGCATCTTCATGCTTAAAGCTAACCAAGTCTAAGGTTCTCTGGGACCTGAAATACAGATACATGAGTAAGCACCTGTAAAATTTGCCTACAATTATTTGGATGCATGAACATGTTCACATGGTTTAAATACAACCTACACTGAAGCAGTTTAAAAGATATCAGCTCAGCTATTTTCAGAATGAAATCCCATGGGAGAGATTCCTTTTTTCAGATGATTTTTTTTAAGCAAGGAAATTCCAACACAGGTAGATTTTTAGAAAATCCAAAACAAAAATAGCTAGCTAAAATGAATTTGAGAAGATCAGGTTCACATTCCCTGGAGAGTCTAAGGAGATGAAAGACTACCTCAAGAAAATATTGTTTTCCTCAGAAAGGGAAAAAAAATAGAATACCAGACACAGTTTAGCCTTTTTTTTACCTTGGTGTTAAACAGGTTTTGGTTTGACTCCATTAGAGTTTCTCCATGTTACAGTCTAATCTTCTTTGTCACTGCCATCTAAGTAACCAGAAATTTGCCCAGTTTACTCCTTCAAGAATACAGGGAAATTTTGAAAACCCAGGAAGATCTTCACCAGGCCAAGAAAAATAAATAAGATATTTCAGGGCTCCAGATAAACAGTAATTCTAATTTGAGCTGGAAACACAATTCTTTTAAGGTTCTTCAATATTTTTTTTTAATCTAACTGCTCTTCAGAAAAAAGATTAAAGCATTTTCAAATTCTTAGAACAGAAGCAGCAACACAAGTTGAGTCATCTTCCGCCAACAATGTTTCTAAATTAGACTATTTGAAGAAGAAGATATCTGCAGGATTATATAGTGTAGCAGAGACATCCCCAGAAATTGTAACAAGCTGACAAAAAAGTGAAAAGCTTTTTTCTCAGCTCTACAGAACATGAACACGTCAGCTCCTACACCATTTTATTCTTTGCATTTCAAATCTACAAGTGAATATTGTGCTTAAATGATGCAAATCGAAGGGATCAGGATTTATCAAAGCATAAAATATGTGCCTGATAATATGTCATGCTGTGCTGGGACACTATAAATCTCAAAGTTAAGTGCTTGAATCAGGACCAGGCCTTGGAAAACAAGCCGATCTGGGTTGAGGGAGGGTGTAGGAACTTTGTATTATTAGTTTGTGTTAGACAGAGAAGAAGAGCTACTTTCAGCATGCACGCATGCTTTTTATCATCAAACAAATTAGGAAGTGCAGTACATTCTGATTTTCCTGAAATACTGGTCTAATTTACATTGGGGGGGGTGCAAAAAAAACCAAAAAAAAACCAAAATCCCAACACAGTTCTGAGACATCAACCAGTAATTTATGGAGAAGCATATAAAGTTTACCACTTTTAGCATTTGCTCATCTCCAGGATTCTCTCTAAATGGAAACGTTTCCCTTATTTCTGAATATCCAATGAGCTCAGGAGGACCTCAGAAATACAAAGTGACTGAGGAGAAAGTGCAGACCAATATACCACAAGCTATTTTCATTATAGCTGAACAGAAAACTTCAGCAGAACAGTAGTTTATTATATATGTGGTTCAAGCAAAATTGAAACACTGTGAAACCTTATTTTGCAATAATTTTGCTTTGGAAAAAATCCAGGAAATAAATTCAACATTTCATTTCAACATTATTGAAACACAGTGCTTTTATTTTTCATTATTAAACAAGTTTTCACTTTTGAAAATATTTTCCTTTATGTTGCATATTTCAAAATGTAATAAATAAACAGTGTGTTTCTTTCTCCTTTTGGATAGTTGTTTATGGAGTCACTATGGTCTCATTTGGAAAAAAAAATTCCCAGAAAAAAAAACCAACATGGAATTTCCAACATTATTTTATGTCTAACCTTTCTTGGCAGGCTAAGCTATTGATCTAGCCTGTCTACCAGACCTTGTCTTCTGTACATTTACATCCCTCGTGGCAGGTTGTTAAAGTCAGTCTAGCTTTCCCAACACAGGGATAACACCTGCTTAGAGATTCCTGGCCCTTCTCCCTTCCACAATACATCCGTCTCTTCATGTGTAAATACAGAGCAAATGAGAACTTTTCTCACCTGCAGTAAGAGAACGGGCCCAAGCCAAGCTGTACTGCTTTCTCCACGCTGTTGACATGAAGCTCTTGGTAAAGCAAGTCTGAATTCCAAGGCAAACAGCTGTGTCCAGAAACGGTCGTCTTTGCCGTCCCTCTGTACTCCGTGCCATTGCCAACATAGCAGCGATGGCTAGGAACTGGTAAAGCAGAAGACACTGGTCAGGAATCGGTGCTAGCTACATGGTAAATATTTACTTCACAGCTGAGGTCCCAAATAAAAGCCAGTGGGCCCAAGTTTGTGCAGTGCCTTTCACCTTTCATAGGAACTGAATGCATCAAATGGGATGTTTTTTGATAACAAAAGAACCCAAGAAGTTAAAACTTCTGTTTAAAATTAGTAGTGAGTTAGCTTCATTTTCCATATGCACAAGTAACTATTCAACAGGCAGTACAGCAAAAACACAGACCTAAAATTTGTACTGCGTAAGGAAAATTTTAGTCAGCAATCTGCAGTGAACTCAGCAATATGGCTGGGATGCCTCCTGTCTAATTTTAGACACAGCTGAGCTCATCACTGGAGACTCCCTTTCCAGTCAATTAACAGAAACAGGCATTTCTAGCACCAAACTGATCCAGCCTGTTAGAGGTTACTCTTCTAAGATGAGAAGAATCTTGCCATACACTCTTAACTACACTGACTGAATCTGCATTGACAATAAAGGCAGCTTAAGTCAACCAGCTCAGATAGATACCTGTGTTGTAAAGTAGTCAAAACAATCTTGCCCTGCCAGCAAGTGCTTAAAAGGCCGGATTTTGGAAAATACTGCTTTGTACGGCCTCATATGTACCCATACATATACACTATGCCCATGTATATTATATATATCTAGCTACATGTTACAAATACATGATTTTTGCAAAAATTGAACCAGTAGGTTGAATTTTCTTATTCAAAACCCATTTCTTTGTCACCTGCACATGGGTTATTTCTTCAGATAGGTCTGACACATACTTATTCTATGACCTGTATGCTCAGCTGCCAAGATCTATCAACAGCACATACCAGCATTATGGCTGAAAAACATATGGGGATGCATTTGTATACAAATAGCTACACCGAGCAGAAAGTCTACACCTCAAGAAACAGCTTAGAGCATCCCAAAGGAAACACAACACCATCTAATGTACAAAGAGGATTAATTGTGACCAAGCCTCAGAGGGTCTGTTATCCCACCCGTGTCAGCGTGACTTATCCTTGACATCTGCAAGACTGATGGAATCTTCTACACTTATAAACATACTTAAATATATAACATCATGATATTGCTTGACTGCTGAAAAACACACTGTGAGGATGATCTATCACACTGCAGAGTGTGGACAGCTATTGCCAAAGATCTGCTTATTTTGACAGAATAAAGTGACACATGAAGCAGGGCATACAACCAGCACTGAAATAGTGAATCACAGCAACAAACTACTGATGTCAATTATCCTCCCAAGTCACCAGTGTAGCAACAGACCTCAAAACCACAAGCAAGCATATGGCATAAATTTGGGAACTGGTGGTCGAGAAGTTTGGTGTGAGAACTTCAGTGTGAGTTAGCATACAAATACTTAGCAAATTGGCTTTCTAGCTTGGCCTGGCAGACACTTCTGAGATGGTGAGACATTTTCTCCCACCCGCCCCCTGAATCAAAATCCTTTTATTTCATTAACTATGAATATAACTTCAAATCAAACTCTTATTGTAACCACAATCTAGGAGCTCACAGAAGATATCTTGTCTATCATTTGTGTTGCTAGCAATAGTAACCATTTCTTGGCAATCCTGCCATTTATTTTCTGGGCAAGTTGCAAGTTACGCTGCTTTGTTTGCCTGAAACAGTGTCATGAAAATAACACTATCATGCTGCATGCCAAATTCTTTCCTCTATCCAGGGAAGTGCCAGGTGCTTTTTTTATTTGTACTGTTTTTATTACATTCAGAAATGATTTAGAGTTGACTACTTTTACGAGGATGGAACAAGAGATTCTGTTTGAGTGCAGAACCAGGGACATATTCTGCAATACCAATAGTTTGGACATCTTGCAGATGGTGTTTATAAGTTTTGCTCATCCTTGTCAGGCTTAAAAACCAATGCATCTCTGTTTCGTCAGGTCTGCCAGTCATTCCTAAAGCTGCCAGCAGATTAAAACTGGAAGAATCTAGCCCCTTTCTAAATCATCCCTCATGTTCTCCTCCTGTAACTAAGAAGTTTGGATTGCATATTACTCTTGTTGAGACGAACAGTAATATCTTTCAGACAGTTTTTTGTTTCTTTAAGGTTGAATAAGGAGTATTTTGGACACAGGATTAGGGTGACTTAACCTCGTATCTTGTGGAGAAGCATCTAGGTTAACACAGTTGTTTCATTAGTAGCTTTCTGTCAGTCTGTTCTCCACTCCAGCAAGCTTTATTTGACTGGTTTGCAGTGGCACCACAGTACCCACATCACCACTCATTAAAGCGCACTTCATTATGTATCTGAGGCCATTAACAAGCATATGCAAGCTTAATACATGTTATCAGCTATAATTCAGGACAAACATTTTTCAGAAAAAATCTCTGCAACTCTTGCAGTCTTACAGATCTTTTGCTTCTAATACTCTTTTTTGAACTGTTACAGCACCGAAAAATTTCTTTTTTCCTTTTTGTCAAAAGCAGTGTGTAGGTGGTCTGCTTTCAGCAGTTCTTAATGGATTACTCTGACTGGGAATTGTTTGTTCTCAATTCTTCTGCAACTTCTCATAACTCTGAAATATATTTATTTTCGTATGTGGAAGAAAGTAATGGAGGGCATAATATATGTATTTTTCTTGTTCATTCACTTCCCTGTGGTACTGTCGATCACTATGTTAAGAGTAGAAATGGCCTAAACTTTCAGATGATGAAAGCTGTGATACAAACACGGATTCAAGTTGTTCTGCAGACCTGTGCCACTGTCATCACCGTTCTTTTCTTTCAGAAAAAAGATTCATTAAAATTTAAAACTAGAAGTAATTTCCTGTTATGTTTTATTTTTAAAATCCAAGAGGTTTAAATAGCTTACATAAACATTCTAGTTAGGATGGCATATTTTATCACCATGTTACACCAATTCTTTGCCTTTTAATTATTCAGTAAAAAGCACTTTCAGGTCTTAAAACCAAAAGCAACCTGAAACAGCAGTTATCCAACCAGTTCTAACTGTTAACTTCCTGAAAACTTTTCACAAGACATTTTGTCGCCATATCTTGTTTCAGGTTCTGTAGTTACAAACCAGAACATTTTTATGAGTTTCTTTTCAAAGTTTTCCTGTAGAAAACAATGTATCTTTTAGCTTGGCTTTCCCCTCAAACATCTCATCTGCATTTTTCCTAATGTTTTTGAGCTTTGACTGTATTTTCCTTCTAGATATGAATAAGCTGTTTCATTCTGTTAATAAAAATAAATTTTCCCCCTGATGATCCTAATTCTGGGACAGGATAGTTTTAAATAACCTTTTCATTCAGTAATGCTTTGTTTTCTCCCTGACCAACCTCTGATGCTTTTATTAAATACAATGTTAGATGAATTTCTACATCAGCTGATGGCAGGAAGGGAGAGGAGAGAAGAGGAGAAGGACACAAGTGTCCTCTTTGCTTAAAATTGCCTTTGCAGGAGTCTTCTCCACTGTCTTAATTATCAGTTATCCAGACGGTAGTGTTCTTTAGAAAACCATAAATCAAGCAAAACTTTGGTGGAGAACATCCTCTGTCCAGAGCTTCCCTGGAGCTCATGTTCACTTCTGTTGCAATGCCTCAGGAAGCTCCAGAGCCAAAGGCTCAAGCGCCTGCCCTGCGTCCCCTCCACTTCAGCACTTGCTCGGCAGCAGCTGGTTTGCTAGTCAGGGCGTTCACATCTGCCTGAAGCCTTTTTAGGGTATCTAGCAATTTGTATTTCCATCTCATCCTGTTTCATCTATTAACAATGAAGATGAATAGCAATGAACAACGATATTTTATGCCTCTGCATAAGCTTACTGCTTACACTGCCTCAACATTGCAGGACGCGTTTCTCTCCAAGGCATCTTCTACAAGCGTATAAAACAAGTTTCCTTCCTATATGAGCTCAGGCTCATCAGATGCCTGCAGAAGGGTCCATCAGAAGTTCCCTGATCTGCTTTCCTGGGTAGCCATGAGATCCCCTCAGACATGAAAGGTGTGAAAGTCTTTGATTTCGGGGAGCTATTCTTCCCCTGCTGCAAGTGCAGCAAGCCACTAGTCTGAGCTGGCAATAAACTTGTGACAAAAAGGAGTCACCAGTATTCATAGAGATTGCTCTTCCAGGCACGTCACTTCATCAGATAAAGCGCTGAAAAACTCTCAGGCATTTTGAAAGCAGTAAGGCAGGTATTGCTGTACAAAATGAAACAAACACCACGCAGAGAGCTTTGAAGGATGTCCACATTAACCTAGCACCACTTTTCATCACCCTTCCAAAGGAAAATTTGAATTATTACCAGAACAAACTCTCCCTTCCCGTACCACTGAAAATCTCTGTAAATATCTAGGAAGGTGGCCAGGTGGGCACAGACTGCGCTGAAGAAAGCAGTTGCCAAGCTTTTCACTCTTTAATGGTGAGCATGTGAAGTGTAATGCACAGGAAATTGCATGCCAGCAGCCACAAGACTGGACTGTTCCTGGCTTGAAGAAAATTGCTTCACATTTTCATACACTAACACCTGGCTGTGAAAGTAAGAGTAACAGTACCCACAGTAACTTTCAGAGTTTGCAAATCAATAAACATAAAAGACAACTGAAGTATAAGGGAAGCTATATATCTACATAGCTATATTTCAATATATTTCAACCATACATTTACAATATTTATCTAGATTTCAACATTTCTGTTTGGGCTTATGATTTAATACAACAGCAGATCATGCACATCACTACTCCACAACAAATCATTGATTCAAATAGTTATGTTGCTTTCTGGTTTGTTGAATAGCAATAAAAACTCTGGACTGACAGCACCTAACACTGGAATAAATCCCTGCTGAAAACATAGCCTGATTATGAAACACACAAACAACCTGTCTGAGCCAAAAGCTAGGCAGAAATGTGGAAAATCTGGCATCCTATTGTAATGAATTAAGTCTAATATAAACTTAATATATAAAACAAGGATGGATTTAAGAATGGGAAAACAAAGTTATTTACCTGGTTTAGTGGAAGGTGTCCCTGTCCATACCAGGGGGGTTGGAACCAAACGATATCTAAGGTCCCTTTCAACCCAAACCTATGATTCTAAGATTTAGATAGCACAGAAGATCTCTTTAAGTTGCATTCTAACATAAGGATGGCATGCTCCAGTCACTGAAACTAGACATATTTTTTAATATACTACTTCTTCAAAGTATCTTTGTACCTTCATGCTTGCAAATACATAGGTGAACTGCGCTAAATTGAACAGATTTATGTTTCTTATAAAAGCTAATGTACAAAGCTATGTTCTGAGTATGTTGAATTCTTTCATATAAAGGTTTAAACCCAGGAATCTGTAAACTTTGCCAGTATTTCCTTATAGCTTAAAAAAGCAATATCCTAGATAGCAAGGACTGGCTCTTTTTCCATTTCATTTTTCTGTTGATTATCCTAAATTCTAGCACAATAGTTACAATTTACAGAGTCATAAATGCAATCAAATAGGTAAGTATATAGAATTAAAAGGAGCCATGTATTTAGGAAATAGGTTGTCAATAGCTAGGGGAAAGAAATTCCAGTAGAAACAAGCAAATCTCAGTGCTATATTACTTTGACAGATAAACAACCTGTTGCATGGACTACCTTACAGGATTATCAAGAGTATTTGAGTGCCTAAATCATAGTAAAAGTTTTCATTATTTTGAACATACCTGTATGTCCGTATGTTTTAAGAGTATGACCCAAGATAAGTCTCTGGACAGGAAAAGAAACAGACTGTCTAGCAATCAACGATGATCAGTGGATGAGCAGTTGCTCTGTAGAGAGCCAGGAACGAGAGGGGGTCTCTGGAGCACCTGAAGCACCCTGCATGGGCTGGTGGGAGAGACAAACAACGCAACGGAGATCTCTGCAGTAATCCAAGGGGTGAGCTGAAAGCCTGTAAGATGGTGTACCACGTGTACCGCATCTTCCTTTCAGCCACCTTCCTAACTGACACTTACACAACAAAACAGATTGCATGGACTAAGCGATGTCAGCCCCTGCATATTTCAAGTGAAGATGTGCCCTCTATAAAACTTCATTAACTGATACCACTGTCATGTCTCAAATAAATCCAGAATAGGATTAAAAACACCTTTCTGGCTTTGAATTAACCAGAACCCAATAAGTAACACCGCTATGAAGTCACTCACCCTATCATAAGAGTAAGGACTAAGCAGCTACTTCATCTTAGCAGCTGCTAGTATTAATCATATTAGTTTATAACAGGATTGCAACAAAGATTTGTTATCTAAAAGGTCACCACCGTAGGAACACAGAAAGCACCACAGAAACCTTAGTGCCCACCAATATCTGAAAAAAACCTTTCTTTGTAAAAACAAAGAAGTCCTCTGCTCACCTCCAATCTACTTCTAACTGGAGAAATCTTTGCATATTCCTTGGTATTTGCCTTATCACTCAATTCTTATAGACTTAATCCTTGCTATATGCTATACTGCTGGCTATATAGCTCATTAGCTTTCTCCTCTCTAGCCCACATTTGCCAAGATGTCAGATGTAAATGACTAATCCATAACCTCCAGGCAAATGGTGCTCCCTTCTTCATTTGCGTTTTTTCTCTAGATCAGTCAAAATCTTTACCACGATTCCTAACTCTGTAAAGAAACCTGGGAGATCTGAGTAGCCTCTCTATTATTGCTTACACATATCACCTCCATAAATTGCATTTTACAATTATTGCTTTGCGAAGCCACAGTTATCACTAGTCTTCTGTCCAACATCCCCCATATTGGCACTATCTTAGTGCAGTGAATCAGAGATGGGTTCTTAGTTGATAATGCCATGCTCACTCACTTCTTCATCTTCCAGTCCCTCCTACCATTTATCATTGCAGGCAACAGTCTACAAGACCTAGCTTTTCTCCATGTAACTCCAATATTATTTGAATTCTTTTGAAATAATTCAAAATCTGATAAAAATACAACTCACCATTACTATTTCTGCAGTGGTGCCCTAGGCTTTCTCTTCATCAACCTTGCCTCATTAACCCTTGCCCTGCCCTCACGCAACCTCCCAGGGGACCCATAAAACTTTACCCCTGCAAAACATGTAGTCACCTCTCCAAGCCATGTCAAACCAGAATGATATTTTTTTGTCTGCCATTCCATCCATTCTTCCACAGACATGGAGGAATACTAACCTTATTCTTTTCCATGCTAGTTTTATTACTAACTCAACTCCAATGCTCCGTACATGCAAACAACAAGCAGCAACCCAGCCTCACTTACAAATCCTCTTCAATTCTTAGTAGCAGACCTACTTATCCAAGCTCAGTGGGGGACTGACTGGGTGAATACTCATTGTCAGCCACCCGACCTTGTTATTATACTTCACTCTACTTTTTTCCCCCCTCAGGATCCTAGAAAATAAGAAAATAAACACTAATCCAAAAGGATTCTGGTAGATTATAGAATAACATTAGCAAACACAAACCAAAAAGTTAAGTCTCACTATCTTCTTCTGTCTTCTTCAAAAGAAAAAGATTTAAAACTTTCCCTCCAGCCTCCAGAGCTGAATTTCCTTTATGAAAGTACCTTTTTGGTAGAGAACTGCAAACACCTTATTTCAGTAAAACAACCACTAAAAAGGTGGGTTTGCTGTCATTTTTACTTCTTTTATTAACTCAAACTCCCACAGTTTAACCCTCAAAGATGTGGCCAAGAGAGTTTTTTTCCTGTATGTAATTATATCTTCAGCTATTCTGTCATCTTCCTTTTCTAAAAATCTTCAACCTACTACTGACATGCAACAACACATCTCCTTATATAACCATAAGCCTTCCACAATTAGCATTCCAACTCATATCTTCTTTAAAGCTATGGTACCCCTCTAATTTCATTACCCGTAGCCAAACTAGGAAAAAACCCCCACTAGAAAACATAAAGAGTTTTCAAAAACACCTTCAACAACTTCTTACTTCATCATGACCAAAATACTAGCAAAAACATTACTGCTGTTTAAACCTTAATCCAAAGAAAACTCAAAATATATAATCACCTGTGCAGTCCTCCCAATACTCTCAAACCTACCATCTACCGTAACCCGCAACCACAGTGACACTAATCTAAGCAGGCTTTCCGTGTGCCGCTTTCAACCTCTTCATTAGTTTAATCATGAAAAGCACCACAATCTGCCACTACTCACCCATCACACTGATTTACTTTATTACATGGCTACCTTATTTTTGTAAGTAGTCCCACAAAAACTCACCCTGAGCTGTTGCTGAGTCTTAATACAACAAACAGGCCAGAAACAAAGCCCAGCTAGCCATGAAGAACAATGTACCACACAGTGATTAAAGTATTTCTACACCCTAAAAATCCAGTTGAAAGCAGACAAACCATTGAAATACGTGGTGTTAAACCCCACCTCACTTACTCGCATGTGACTACCAGCTGTTCCTCTGATCAACAGCAACAAAGCCCCCTACAGAGACTAAATGTTTCCAGAAAGCCTTGGCAAGCAATTAAACAGAATAAAGATACCCCACTAACATACCCTCCAAAAAAATCAAGCATAAAGCTAAAAATACAAATGAGAGCCTCAAATTTACTAACAACCCACATCCAAAATCAGTACCAAAGCAATGGTAAGAAGGAAATGCTTTTGCTTAGGAAACAGGGCAAAATATATATTAGTTTTCGCTTGCATATCAACTAAGGCCAATAGTATGACTGCAAATGTGTGTTTTCAACCACAGAAACCTAAAGGCACTAATCCCTTAAAAAAAATTCTACATCTCCTGTCTTCACTCTCCAACTCCCTTTGACATCTGCATAAACACTTATTATAATGAATTATCTGTCCTCTGGTCAAATAGCTCCTCCTCTTTCTTTAGCTGTGTGTCCCCCTGTGTTCACTCAACATCTCTACCACAGCCCCTGTCTGTTCAAAGAAACATAAAATATCAAAGTAATTTTACAATTACATGTTTATATCCATTTGTCATAAGTAATCACCTGCAATGAAGTTCAACATTTCTGAAGTTAAACATTTCCCAAAAAATCTTCACAATTACCTCCACACTCTTTATACCTATTGCAATTGCAAGTGCAACTATTATGAATTAAACTTTATTAAAAATGCATCCTTGAATAATTTTAAACAGCATCAGTTTTGGGATGGATTTGTTGGTGATGTATCTAATTTCCTTTGGAATTAAACTTCACAAAACTGTGTTGGAACATTTTTTTAAAATGCCAGTTCTTTCTTTAGTACTGAACGTTTCTTCTTTAAGGGCTAGAAATTAATGTATTAACACAAAAAATAGAATTCTATATTAGAAACTGTCTTTTGTATATTGATCTCCTTTGTTACAGATATATCATATGTTACTGTTGTCACCTCCCATATTTTCTTTTTAAGTCACCTCATAATTTGCCAGTAACTGCATGGCCATTATGATAATGGCTTGGCTATATATATATATATATATATACACATATATGCAATGATTGTTTGCAAGAGAACTTTAAGAACAGTGACAAGATGATTTCTGAGTCCTGACAGGGACCTCATAGGCCAAAAAAAAGAAGGAACTAATGGACAGATAAATAGGTATCTGTAAAATCCCAAAAGTTATGATTATTCTGTTACTCACTGTTCAAAGAGGGGAAATAAAATTACCAGGCAGTAGGTTTTAAGCTAACAATAGAAAATACTGTTTCTCATCACATCTATTTAAATTTAGGAACTTCTTGGCACGTCATGCTGTGAAAGGGAAAAGCATAAAGGATTTCTAAAGAGTTTAGACAAATTCATGGAAAACAGGTAAAGGCCTATTGAATATGATGGTCCAGCTGTCTGCTCAGAAACCCTCAACCAGGACAAGTGTTTCTCAGTCATTTCCTGCCACTTACGTTACTCCTCAGTCTTCTTCTACTTTACAAGTGCTTGAGTCACGGTAGTACTTACATTGATGGACGGCACTTCATTTATTAATCTTTTGTAAATGTGACATCAAGATAAATTAGCTGGTTTTCCATTAGAAACATATGAAGACTGGTTATTCTTTGCAGAAGTCAAGGGCAGATGACATAAGCAAGACCTCAAACACATCACAGCCCAATAACATTTTGGGGTACTTACTGCTTATTGAAGTGATTCTTTTCTTTTTTTTAAAGAAGAAGAGTTTTTGCATCACAACTTGGGTTTAAGGTTGCCTCTATAAATGAATAGTTTAGAATACAGTACGTTTTGGAGACACTGTAACTTTCTCTGAATCAAGCATTCTAACCACAAGCTATTCAGACTAAGGGGTAACCTCACAATTCAGTCCTGTTAGACAAGGGAAATTGTACAAGACAGTGCAAAGCAAAACAAAGAAAAAAAAACAGCTGTGCTCACAGCACCAAACTGAAGGGTTGAAGAAAAAATTAAATCAACATATAACTAAAAATCAGTTGTGGTCTGAGAGCACAAGCTCCCCAGAATGCCATTGCCCTCATGTGATGGTACTACCAGGTCTACAGACCTCAGTACTGTTTTATTTGGAGTAATTTAGAATTACTAAATCCTGGCAAAGAGGGTTTTTTTCATTTTTAAACTTGTTTGCAAGGCCCTGACACATAAACCCAATCCTTCACTTCCTATTTTGCATGGGGGTGTTAGGCAGCCGAACACAGATGGATTGTAAGCATCTACAGATATTTGTTTAGCAAACCAAACATTTGCTTTATTATTTTCAAGTAACCAGAGAGCACCTGCATATTTCTTGTTCTCAGCTAGTCAGACAGAAACCAGCATTACAGCTATAACACTGTCATCCCGATATTTATAATCCAGGCCATGCTGGGTGGATGCTTATGCGCAGTGTTGCCACTTCGGGCAGGGGAAGCTGGTAACGAAATAGGAATCTGGAAGCAGTTTTATTTGAAGTCGAGCAGCATGCAGTCCTCCTTGGGACGCCAGGTCACACATGCGCTGTGCATATGCAGCCCCTTGCCCAAACCATCGTATCAGCATTCGCAGTGCCTCGGGCAAATATCACTAGGGCTGCTAAAGGACTAAAAAACAGAGCTACAATGTTGTTCCTTAGGAGAGACTTAAAAGTCACAAGCCCGTTTTGCATGATTCGTCGGGTGTCTTGTGAGTGAAGGTTCAGGACCTGTTCAAACACCATTCAAATTGCCAGTTCACTCCTGCCATTTGTTATTGCAGCTGCACTGCTGACCTCCCAAATGGACATTTTTTCCCCAGCTTGAGTAGCTGGCTACACCATTTGTTAACCACCAGAATAACATGAAAGAATATCAGATACCAATTCCAGTGTTCATGAGCGTGGTTTTTTACCCCAGCTTTCGGACCAACTAGGTTCCCACTGTAGGTACCGGGGGTCTTGTCTTCAATTGTGATGAGCCCTGAGATTTCTATACTCAGAAGATACAGCCAGTGAGCTGACGGGATCACAGGCTGGCATGACTGAAGGTCTGTTATAATTTATGCCTAAAACCTGCTGTATTTGAAAAGTAGCTGCTGATATAACTTGAGGATTTAGCATGCAGGTAAGCTCTACAAGCAGATTTAACTGCTGCAGTGAGAAATGTTAAATCTTCTGGAGGAAAATTATGTCCAAAACCATGCAGCACCTAATGGGAAACCACACAGAACTAGCACGTAGGAACAAAAAAGCAGATTTCTCTTCCCACCAGTGCAAGTAAGGATTTCTAGGTAAGCTGTACTGGGCTAAACGTGCTATTCATTGAAAGTACAAGATAACCCAAACAAAGGGTGTGCATTTTATCTTTGTCTACTTCCCACAACAACCTAGCACTGCCAAATACAGTCAGCTGCTAGATTTTGTCAGAGCATAAATCCCTGCTTTGTGAGGGGAGAGCATAAGACACCTGGATCTGCGGGCAAGTGTTTGCACTAGAGTGGAACTCTGATCCTGAAAAATGGAAGCACACACTCTTTTCATAGGCATGGGTAACTGGATTAAAATTTCTGTGCTTAATTTTCCATTGAGTTAAGGAACATGAATAAATACTTTTAGAATCAGGGGCTCAGTAGTGAAGAGTGTGTTATGTTTTACACTGGAGAAATAAATTAAACACTTGTTCTGTGCAAGTATTCAGCTATTACAAGAAATGACTGCAAAGGCAGAATACAACATAGAGGCAAAAAACACCAGCTTCGCTCCCAGATGAAAACTACAGATTCTCTGCCTGCTGGTAGGCTGTTGTACTTACCAATATTGCAATACTTTCCTGCATAATTTTCTTTGCAATCACATACTATTTTCCCACTGACAGTAACCATTTTACATTCTCCACCATTCATGCAAGGATCGTGAACACAGCCTACAAGCAGAAACCAAAGATCAAACCAAAGATCAAACCAAAGGTACAAACTGTTCAAGTGAATCTGTCCATTTTAACTTACTTTAGTACACCTCCATGTATATGCATTTTGGGGAAGTTTTTCCTTTTAACTCATCTCAGACCTACACTTGATATAAATTGAAGAAAAGGAAAATATGCTGATTTCTGCCCACTGAGGTCTGTCTCATTGTTCTCACTTTTATTGGACAAAGTGAGCCTAACTATTGAAAAATATTATCAATGAACAATAGGTAAAATGGAGGTGGTGATTATTTCTACTAGTGGTGATGCTGGTGGCATTAGCATTTCTTTCTGTACAGAGGGTTCTGCCAATCCCAAGTTTGCCACTGAGCTACATTAGAAGTTACAATAGCGTATCTAGCAGGGAGCTCAGTTTAATATTTAGGGTCTGTGACTGGGAAGTATTAAGCCTTATCAAATTTCCCAACCCTCTCATGGACTTCTAATGTCCTAGAAAGCCACCAACTGTCTCCATGCTTTACTTTCCAGTTCTGTAAGGCGGGAGTAAAAGCACCTACCTATTTCAAAGGGCTCTTTTACTCAGTACTGTAAGTTACTTGGGAGTCTAGGCAGGGTGAAAGTCAGCCAGACTGAATAACTGAATTTGTATACTGAATATTGTATACTGAATATTGTATACTGAATATTGTAACTGAATATTGTATACTGGAGCACATACAATAGGTGAGGCATATGCTTTGCTTCCCACCACCTCTTCTTCCAAAAGGGAGGTGCTGTGCTGGCTTCATCAGACAAGTGACAACCCAAAGCATATGCCCCTCAGCTAGCTGGCCAGCTGTGTCAGGCACCTGGAAACCCCAAAACAAGAAGGAGGCTTCAAAACATAAGCATCACCCTGGCCAGGAGTTGGTATGTCAGGTCAAAAATCACTGGGGCTCTGGGGCTGACGCAGGGCAAACGGGATCCTGGAGGTGGGTAGAGTTTACGTGCTGGCAACTCAGGAGTGGGATAGGCTTGGGAAGAAATCCCAGAGGTGAAACAGCAATTGTAGGTGTGCAGGGGAAGTGCAGAGGAAGGTGTACCTCTCAGGCATGTTACAGTTTTAGAAGAGAGCTCATAAGGTCAGAAATTTTACCACTTCTACTGTATAATCTGTTGCCTGTTCTTACATGCTGCAGTTCAGGATTGGATCCCTGGTGAAGAAAGCACTGAGCTGTGTCCCTAAAATTCAGCTCAATGCATACAATTGCTTCCTCAAATACGGGTCGACACGTTGAAGTGATTTTCTGGGTCAGCATTACTGCTCACTCATGGAAAGGTAATGGGAGGGCGCACGAGCTGTGAGAGCAGCATTACAGTGTGTAACACCGCTCAGGCTTTGATATCCTTACTGTCCTTCATCCCCACTCCCAGCAGGCTTTAATACAAAACGGTGCCTTACTTCTGTGTTCGACGCCCTCACACTCGATCTGGCCGTTCACACACACGCACTGCTCCACAGCTCCTTCTTGGACTCTTGACCAGCTCATGCCCACATCAAAGAACTCGTAGAGACTGCTGTCAAAACATTTCTCTAAAAGACAGTTTGAAAAACAACACAAGCTTTCTGAGGTTATTTCTCATGAGGAATGGAACCACAGTCTCCATCACTTCCTGCTCATCTGTTTTTTCCTGTTGAGCAGATACATGTTTGTTGACAGTGTTCCTCAAGCAAGCCAGCCTCCACAGCGTGGAGGCACTAAGCCGCTACAGCAGCAGCTCCAAGAACCTTGAGGAGGCTTTCTCCTAAAGCCCTGTGAGCATGGCAGCATCACCATTGCTTAAGCCCTTCCAAAAGATCATTCAGGAAACACAGCAAACAGAATCAGTGGTATAGACTTGTATCTGTCCCGCTTCCCTGCTTCATCTGCAGATGATGGGCTGTGCTAGAGACAGTGGAGCACCAGGACTGAAAAAGGTTTCTTTGCTGGTGTTGGGAGAAAAGTCTAGAGCTGTGGGGAAAAGCAAGCACAACTGAAAACCCTCAGTGTAAAAGCCTAATTCCTTTCTTGACACGCAGTAAATTGGGAGTGACACCACCATAAAACTGGAAAAATCACCCAAGCAAAGCCTTTTGGCCTGTCCTCTTTGGAAATGATCCCCCTGAAGGTGGAGTAGCTGCCCAGATGTAAAGCTGACATCACAGGAAAAGCTGTAATGGACCCAGTGTGCATATACAGAAGGGATAAGGCACCACCTGAAATTCTGCTGTTTTTTCATGTCTCCCTGCCCTACTGGATGATATTATTAACCATTTCCAACTATATAAGTGATATTTAAATCTTAAAAACAGCAAAGCGAGGGGAAGAGGCTCTTTGTGTTTCCCATAGCTTAATACCTCACTGGCTCAGACCATGCTTTGATTTGTAGCTGTATAAACAAGCTATTTTCAGCTGCCCTGTCAGTAATTGATTGTCTGTCATAACCATTTGGAAATCCGCCCACACAAACATTCATGCTGCAGTGGTCTCTCCCATCACAACAGCACTACCTTTTCATTAAGCCAACATTAATGAGCTCTACTTACTGCTCATATGTCATGTTGAAACACTCGTGGAAGAAGATACTCACTCATCTGACAGTCGTCGCCCGTGAATTCCTCAGGACAGGTACAGTGGTACATCCTATGGCCATGAGCAAGAGAACAGGTCCCTCCATTTCGGCAAGGGTTATTTGCGCAGTGATCTGGACAGGTCAAGTAAGAAGTTGTTGTTAATAGGTGCCAGAGAAGATGTACTTTGTTGTGTTCAGTGTCAGCTTGGTTGCCCAAACTATGTTGGTTCAATGCACAGTGGTTTCAGTAAGACCTATTGATTTAAAACAGTGTTTATCCAACCATTTTACACCGGTTTTGTTTCCAGTTGTATAGCACCTATATTTATCCAGCTTTTAAAAACTGTGTAGTAAACCACTGAGCTGAACCTGCTTCTCCAGAGTGGCTTGTCCGAAGGTGGTAGCTCCAGGCAGGAGTGAAGCTGCCAGAGCTGCCACTGCGGTGGGGAAGAAGATGGGCCAAATGCCCACAAGATGGAGCTGTGCCTTTACACTGGTTTCACCAACGGCCGGATTACGCATCACTCTTCCAAATGACACAAGGGACAACCCTCGACAGAAGAATCTGTTACGGGGTTTTGGATTTTGCCATAACAAAGGGACAGCTGGAACAAAGGAAAAAAATTTGAAGTATGGAACAAAGGAAAAAATTTTGAAGCCAAACAAGGGCACATCCAAATCAATCAGGCCCAGCAAGATCAAAGTGGACCAGTCTAATGTACCTCTGCTTTTTAAGGAATTTTCTAAATCATGCGTTGGGTGGGAGAAGAGGGGGGTGTGCCAGGACAACTTTCTCATCCCTGTGACAGAAGCCTTACTCGGCACTGTGCGATGCCAGAGGTGTAAGAGCCTTGCAGGCCAGCCGTTGCTCCTCATTTCAGGCAGCGTTGAGCAGTGTATCTCCCCTGGAGTTGGCCAACATCATGTTTCACACCCGCTGCAGAGCTGGCCCAACAGCTTGTCTGCATTCAAATCCTCTTTATCAATGCTAGTCAAACTCTGTGAGGATAACTGTAGCGTTACTCAATCCAGGTGCTCCTTCAGCTGAAGTGTGTGGTCCCAAACATGGGTTGCGACATATAGAAACACAGGCACACACATACAGGGCTGCAGTGAAGGCACAGCCTGAGCCTTGCTGCAGTGGTGTAAATGTGAAGGTTCCCCTGCACAGATCAAAATATTTACTTCAGAACAGAGCAGTGTAATTGATGTCAGATAGCAGGCCTGGGTGTATTCACCGGTAGTTTCACTCTAGGATAACATCAAAGGAAAGCAAGTAAAGGCAGTGACTTTTCTAATGCTCCTGCTGTTTGATAGTTATGAAACTTTTAGTGATGTAATGTTTCATCCAAGGAAAATCCTGTGCTTCCTATTCCTGTCATACCCAAATATGACTTGATCTTCAGGCCATCGTCAGGTTCAGTGGTGCTCAAGTCATTTTTTGTACCCTTGTTAAACCTGCAAAGAGCACTTCCAGTCCTCCATTTCTTTGCCAGTTGGAGTCCCTCACTGCAACCCACCCACCACTCCAGCCTGATTTCCCCGGGGATCCTGCATCCCTTCTCACTTTCCACAGAGTCCAGGAACAGCTTCTACTCATAAGCAAATGGACACATCACAGTTTCCTGCAGGGAATCCTGCCCACCATTAACTAGCCATTAACTGGGGAGTGCCAAGTCCCTGCAAGCTCAGCCAATGCCTAAAGCCACCCAGCAGTATCTCCCCACCCTCACGGGAAAAACACTCTGTGCTTGCTAGCAAGCACCTTGACTTCAGCTTCATCCCTCTGAGGCTCTGCTGAATCAGCAGTAGCCTTGTCTCGCTTTTCTAACCATACCTTCCCAGAAAAACTTTCTGTTTTGGTCACCCACCTTTCCCAGAACTGGGACTGCTCTTCCCCAGAGCCCCTCCTGGGATGATGCCTCTTCCTCCTGTCTGCGCAGCCCACACCACTCTACTTCTTCTTTCTATATCAGTCCAAACATCCCTTAAAAAAAAAAACACTTTCTGGCACTTTTCTTCCAATTCTAGGCCTCCCTGGGGTTTTGGCCATTTGTTCAAGATTTGCAGCCATTCACTGCAGTAGTCCCAGCAGATTGCCCAAGATCTGGAAGTCCCACACATAGGGGCATTGCACTTTTATGCATATGTACAAACTACACATTCACAGCCCAGTTGGCCCATGTGTATGAAAGGGTTCCATCAGGCAGATACTACACAGGGTCTCCACAGAGATCTGCTGGACAGGAGGGGAGGATCCTCTGGGAACCTGAAGGCAGCGATAAAGCTCCCACGGATTTCAGGGGAAACAAGCACCCTGAGTGTTGCTATGGCCTGCTCTGGCTCTCTACAGTGCAGCACCAACATCCTCCTGCAGGAGAGCCTTCATACCTCAGCTTCACTTCATTCTGAAGCTAAACACTTTTGGGTTAAACTTTCTCTTGAAGTTGGGAGGTGTATTTTTCTGGATCAATGCCTCCAACACTTGCTTAGCACTAATTTGTAAGCAGCTCCAACCATTGCAAGTCAACTCCTCATGTACACACAGTATTCTTGGCCTGGAGAGAGCTGGTCCTTCAGCCTTCGCTTTCAAGCAGTTCCTTCCCCATCCCAGTTCACACACTCCTCACCAATTTCTCATGGACCAAAGGATACTCTCTCCCCCCAAAATGTAATTTTTTCTTATTTTTCAAATGTCTATAAAGTGATTGAGATTCCCCCAAGATTTAATATATTAGGGGGTATTTTTCACAGCAAAATTATATATTTTCCACATTTTAAAGATCAGCATTATGTAGTTTTATTGGTTCCTTCTTCCTAGCTATCTTCCCCAGCGGGTGAACTTTCCTCCCATTTGCTTGAAATTCCCTTCAGCCATTGTGCTGCTCCCTCCTTTCAACCTCACCATAAACCTCTGCTCTTCAAGCTATGGCTGGTGATCTGTTGAAACTTTTCCAAGTCCCTACATAACACTCTCTGCCTAAAAAAATAAGTGGATATATGGTCCTAAATAAATGAACAGCTAAAGATATTTTTATTTAATTTTACAAAATTCTTAATGCTTTCAGAAACGTAAAGTCTTTTTTTTGCAACAGTCAGCAGTGATCTCTTCCAGCTACTCCATCCTTTTTTCTATTTCCTTTCTTCTCTCACACATATAACTCTTTTAAAAGCCCCTCACTGGTGCTGGGGTATATTGACAGCGATACACCTCAGCGAGGGGCAGGCAGACAGGGTGGCTTTCTTGTTGCAAACCACCCTATCCAATGCTGTGGTGGGTAACAGACAAAGGTGAGTCAGAAAGCCCAAAAAAGTTTGCGGGCAGCCAGCTCTCTGCAGAGATGGCTGCGTGTGGGGCTGGCAAGGCCACAGCAATGGGCTGAGGGAGGGACAGAGGTGGCACAAGGCACCGCAGAAATGTGATGCCAGCCTCAGAGAGCTCCTTCTTCAGCTACAGGAAAACCTCCCTGAGTCAGCCAGCCACCACCATGACAGTCAGTGCTTCAATGGAGGATTAAAGCAGTCATGAGTTATCGCTTCCAATGTTTTAAGCTCTGGGAGGGCACTCATGAATAAGTGCTTGCAGCCTTCATAACCAGAGTCTTCTAAGGATGAGGTGTCTATAAAGTCTGCGTTCGTGTCTGACATACATGCATTACAAAGGCACATGCACTGCTGCTTCTTTTGGGGCTAGGTTATTTGTCTTTGATCTGCTGTTAATCTGCTTTAAAGCCAGGCTGGAAAATAATTTAAAGTTGTTAAGTTTAAAATGATGGTGCTGTGTACTGCTTAATTTTAGACTGTCAGCATGATTCAGCTAACGTTGGCTTTTCAAGTGCTCTGGTAGATTGTAATCAGCTTGGCAATGAGTCTCCTGACATGACAGAGAACTCCCTGCAAGGGAATGGTGGAAAAAGCCCTTTGCTGGAAAGTGGGAAGTGAACATCTAAGGGCATCTGGTCATATCGTGCAGACTAAACAAGACAGGTCACATTTGAAAGTAGGGCGAAGGAGAAAAGAGGAACATGATCAGCATTTAGACACAGATCCAGATAAAACCTCGAGGGCATCAAATCTATCAGTGCAACATCTGATTTTTCAGTGCTCGTCTGGCACTGTATAAATTGAGAGTTAGATATAGAAGTTCCTTATAAAATGAGATCACCCAGCACCCAGCTCAGGAAGAATTAAGCTAGGGAGACAGAGACAAGCAAAGGCCAGCCATCAAGGTACTGCTGAGGACAGGGATCCATGTTCCCCACCAAACTGCTTGGGACATGATGCTTTCACCCAGTATGTCAATTAAAGCAACTTATATAGAAAGGAGACTTTGCTGCAGACCTTGGCTTCCCGTTTTAGACAGACTTTCGCAATGAGGTTAATTGTAGCACTGGAGTGTGGCGACCACACAAAGCCGTAGCACCGCTCAGCTAAGTAACCCTTTCGTTGTCCCTCAGTACTCCTGCAACGAATGCATCTGTCCTCTTCGCCGACACAGTCCAAAGCTCAAGGAAGTCTGGCGTTGAAGGCCTGCTCTTTACCCTGAGATCTCAAGGAAGGACAGCTGGAAGTGATGCCTGTGTGTTGTACAGGGTGTGAAATGTTTCTATACCTTCTAAAAAATTAACTGCTTCAAAGAGACAGTAAATGCAGCTGATTAAATGAGGGAAAAACTAAAAGGTACATCCAAGCCATGAGGGAGGAGAAGACGATCACCTCTGTGCCGGCTCCAGCCAGGAGTTCAGATTTCCATGTTGGCATTAGCATATTTTCTCTCCATGACTTCAAGTTTGTCAACAGAGAGTGAATTAAAGACTGTGTGATATTCACAGTCCAATGCTATGGTTATGCAGAGTCACAGCGAGATCCTGGAAACAGCTACTGCGAAGGCTTGTTCTGTGTACACCAAATAAAAGTAGCACTGAAGGCACTGTCCATCCCTTCTTACCATAGGTGGCAAAGTAGGAGCCGGGTATCTGGACTAACTCAGCAACGGCTTGCCTTACCTGAGTAGTCTTTGGGCAACAAAGCGCAGTGTCCCCATCTCCTGTCCCGGTCATAGTTATGTGTTGTTGAACACCTGAAAAGAATTAAAGGTGCAGTTTAGTGCAGCTTTAAACAACGTGGATGTTTGCACCAAAACTATATGGCCTTCGTTCTTCGGCAACCTGGTAATTCATGCTTTTTTTGCTAATTAGCTTCTGTTTCATTCAAAATCTCTTAAAGCCAGAGGAAAAATATGCTGTTGTTTTTGTTGTTATTGCTGTTGTTGTTGTTGCTGTTAAAGATGCTCTGCCCCATTTCTCTCAAACAAAATATAGATTAAGAATGGGATGTGGCAGCAGGACCTGAGATCTCCAATGAATCCTCCAGAAAAAAACAACCTCCTTTCTATTTCTAATAATAGAAAATGAAAAACAGAAATAAAAACAAAAACCAAAGCAAATAAATTATGTCTCCTTTACTCATTACAAAACAAGCAGAACAGGACCTAACCCATTTTTGATGCCTGTCAGTTACTTTAGTAGTCTCTGGAGGCAGGAGACTGTCCACAGAGGGACTTTTTCCTAGCTTTCAGCGGCAAATTTGTTTTGTACTCGGTTCCTTCAAAGTATTTCTATCTTTTAACTTGCCAGACGAAATGAGGAAATAGCTGACATGAGGGTGATTTCCAAATGCAGGGATAAAAACTCTCCTTTTTTGCAGAGCTGCGGGCTGAATCCTGCACATCATGCTGCCCGTGGGAATCCTACCAAGACAAACTTTGACAACTCTTTTGTTCAGGCACTTTCCTTGCCCTCATCAGTCTGCTATCTCCAAGGCTCCCAGCACTCCAAGGAGTATTAAGCTGCTATTCTCCAACTGCTGAGGTAGAATTATAGGCTTCCCTGAGGCCACACAGCAAGTGTGTGACTGAACCGAGGCTGAACCTTGGAGGTCCACGTTGTATCCCAGTGTGCCATCCACCAAAACATGCTCCCTAACCAGTTCTAATGCAGCATAATAAATATCAGCTGCCAATACATGTGAAAATGGGTGGCTACATGGCATTGGAAGAAATAGGAATTTGCTTTATTTAATGTGCCTGATTATTTTTATTATGGGTGTTTTTATCGTACCTTGAACAGGTGTGTTATCAAATATATTTTTACCCTAGGACGTCACAAGCTGGAATTAAATTTTATTATAAGGCATGCCTACCATTTTAACTACCCTATTTTGCTTCTTAATTAGATGTTATGCAGTATTTAAAATGCTTTAATTCCTATGCAGCATCTGAATAGGCCACGCATATTAAGTCTGGTGACCTCAATTACATAAAGTGCACAAAAAGAAAGGTGCTTGGTAGTCTAGGGCAGATTAACTTGACACTTTCTTAACAAGATGGTTTTCTCACAGGCATTAAGGCCCGTGCGACTCTGCTGGGTGTTAATGGAAATATTTCTGTGCTCCTTTGGTGGGAAGTGGATCGTGGTTTTTTACAGGATGGTCTATTACACATGAGGATTAAGGTGAAGAGTAAATTAAAAGTGGTTCTCGGCGGTGCACTGTTTGTGTCATTGTTGGCAAAACCCTCTCTGATTGAACATTCCGTCTGTGCCAGCCATGACAGGGAAGGAGAATCCTAACTTTTCTGGCTGACTGAATTATTGAAGTAGCAGAGCGATGTGACATTGAGCAGCATGGGAGAGTCAAATGGAAAAAGTCCCATATACATCTGTAGTATTCAAGCAAACTCTGATCATTAGGGGGGAAGAAACAATTTATATGCAAATGAATACTCTCTGAAGCCTCTCCAGCAGCAGCTAAGTTCTAAGCAAATGGAGAATTCAATTTTTCCCCTCTTAAATGTTTTTTGTAATCAGAGCCCCTGACAGAGTCTTCTTCCACCAGCTTTCCACAACCCACTGGTCCTCCCACCCAATGCCCTTCACAACCAGTCCCTCCTTCCCTGTCGCCTCGCAGGGGCTACGAAGCGGCTGGTCCCCCCTGCGATGCCAGGCTGCCTTCTCAGCGCCAGGCTTCTTGCACTGTCACGTAATCCTTTTATATTTTCCGTCATGTATCTCTCACTATCTGGGAGAAGCTCAGCACATCCTCAAAGCTACTTCATCAGTCTGCCTCCTTTTCTTCTTAAAACCTCTTCTTTGCTGGGAGGCTTACCACAAATGTGATATTTCAGTCTCACAGGTTTTACCTCCAGAAGTCAGACCAATGAAATAGACTTCTTGTCTCTTTATGCTACTTGTAAATGGGCCCACTCTCTAAATTTATGAGGTAAACAAATGTCGCTACATCAGCTTGTCGCATATAATCATTAATAAAAAAGTGAAAACTTAAACCCACAGATACTGAATTAGGTACACCAGAAAAATCCTCTGCTAGAGATTGATTTAAGTGACATATTAAACCCACGCATGGTAAACAGCACAGGATTGGATGGACAAAATGGTGTATCATAGATGAGGTGTCACTGGTAGGCAGGATAAATGGAAAGAGGGCTATTTCACCCACTCAGAGCACTGAGAGACTTAATAATAGGATGTTTTGGAGATCAAGCAAAGCCTCAGGCCACAGCCAGACTGGTGGAAGGAAAGAGCTCTGCTGTCACATCTGGTACTGTCACCGTGTTCGAGGCCTGGAGGTCCCCTCAGGCCTGTTTAGGTGTTGTCCTGACCACGTGAGACAGCCAGACTTCGCCTGACAACACCAGAGCATCCACGACCAGCACCAGCAAAACCCAGAGCCTGATGCTTGGTGTCTCCTGGCTCAACTCATATGCCCTGCTCCTTTCCCAGGCTGGCATAAAATCTCCAGTTTGTAATCCAGCTGGCCAAAAAGCCCTCCTTTGCACTGTTTTCAGTCTGTGGCCAGAGTATCAAATCTTCCTGTTCCCAGAGAAGATGGTAAGATCATGCCCTTCCTATACAGGTTCTTGCAACCTGCCACAAGGACCACACGTCCAGCACTTGAGCACAGGATAAGCCTTCTCCAGGGTATGAGTCAACACCTTCCAAGTCACAGCCAAGATCTGAGCCAAAATCTGCTCCTGCCATTCCCCTCGAGCAGAATCTCAGGGGAGCCCGTCCCACCGTGGGACACGCGGACAGGGTGCTGGAAACATCCCTGAAGCCACAGCTGGGCTGCAGTTCAGACCATCCTGCTCTCCAGATGTTCGTTGCACCTCCAGTTTGTCTGTCCCTACACTGCTTTGTGTTTCCGGAGGTACCAATGAGCTTCAGGAACAGTTCCAGCTACTTTTTTCTCTTCAACATAAAAGGCAAATTTACGTGACATCTTTAGTGCCTAGTAAGAGGCCTCTGAATAGGAATTTATCTGTGAAAACAGATTATAATTAAAGGGAAATGTAATACAGGATGCTGTTAAAGGAAGTTTGTTATTTGAATACTGCAATTATTTTGTCTTCTTTCCTGTGTTTTTGATAAGTGTTTATAAAGATACAACTTGTTTGCTGGTCTCAGAGTAAGTAGAGGGAGGTTTCTGCGGTCAGGACTCTGATTTATATTGAAACATATAATGTTAGAAATGGACAAGATTATGTCTGATTGCCTTCCACATTTAGCCCTTTGAATCAATCCAATAGCTTTCATAAATGAGATATTCAGCCTTGTATTGGGATAGACACTGCTCTTAGATGCTTTCTACAGGAGCATCTATCTTTTTGTTGAACTTAATATGATGGGCTAGCACACAATATCTGTGTCATATGTAGTATGAGAAAACATATACTAAAATTAAAGCAAACTGGAGAAGGCTCTGGCTCACAGTACAAAGCCCTGCTTGTAGTCCTACCTTAAAGTATGACTTGAGGACTAAGGACATGGACTCATTAAGTGCATAATCCAGCACTCTCCTGGTCTGGTCTCCTTGCATTTGCCCCCAAAGAGGCAGGTTGCATCCAGCATCCCATCATCTCCATCCCTACTAGCAGCTCACAGGCAGGCAGGAGCAGGAAGGACACAAGTCTTGCCCTCACCTGCTGCCTGCTGGGTCCCCTGGGATCAGTTATTCAGCATCAATTCAGCATGGGCTAGGGCCAAGTCACACAAAAATGCACAGGGCAGGTTTCCTGACTCCTATTCAGCGCTCTATTCCCGGCATCTCTGTGCCTGAAGTCAGACGCTAGGTTGTTTTTACTTACAAGAGAAGAGTAAACACTGGCCAGAAGGTCAGCCATGGGGTGAAACGTCCTGCCAAAAACCAAACAACTCCAGCTGTCCTCCTCCCCATCTCCCGACTTTAAAATGGCTTTTAAAAAATCGGAAGCGTAAGAGCACTTTGTCCAAGGCCAGCTCTAAAGTGTGCTCTAACCTTGGATCCCATCCATTCATGGGTTTTTCCCTTTTTTTCATTTCTGTGGCCTAACTGGCTACAAACCAATACACAGAGTGTCATGCATTAACAAGATCCATCTTAAGCATTGCATGAAATTAAGTGGGTCCAAAGGTCCAACTCTTTGTGGCTACAGTATATCAAAGACAGGGTTCAAACTCAAAAATTATTCCAGTTCCCTTCCTTTAGTTAAGATATTCTCAAATTCTTTTTCCCTGGAGGCTTTTCTTATCTGGATTGTATCTATGGATGTCGGGGAAATTCAGAAGTGGTCTCCTAGCCTGAAGCTCTATGCCTATTTGTGTAAGAAGATATGTGTTGTGTTGTTTACATTACACCAGCACTTACACTTAAAACAGATGTGCCATCAGAAAGAGGACATAGATTATGAAAAAAGTAGACAGTCCAGTGTGAAAATGAGAGATCTGCCCTGCATGGGCGAGTAAAATGAACTCTATTAAATATTATCTCCACCCTGAAAACATGCAAGTATGTGCCTTTCACATAGCTCATCCGTGCATATATTTTCACATTTATTGGTACCTATATATTCCCTGCTCTGTTGCCTTTGATTTCTGTTAATACATGCCCATTATACAGGTTTGCCTACAAAGCTCGCCTTGTTTATTCAGTGCCTGCTGCAGTAGGGTTCCTGCCTGACTGCCCCTACCCCAAAATGAGTAATGAACACTTTCAACAACTTCCACATACTTAAAAGAATAACCTTTGCCCCCAGTAAGGAGACCTGGCCTTAAACACACTAGCAGAATAAATCATTACCCAACAAGCAGGAGTAATACCTCACCTCTTAGTACTGCCCTGTCCAAAAGGGGTCTGGTGCCATTCCAGACAGAAATTAGAGATACGGGGCAGGGGGAACAACTTTCCTCAAAATCAGCTACAGTACAAGTATGGTCCACACGAAGCAAACAATTCCTTTAATAGAGCGTCATATCTCACCTATGTCTGTACCTCCCGTTTCTCCCTCAGCAGAGGGTTTCTGTCAGGTCATTCTCTCAGTCCTGCTCTTTCTGTACAAGCTCTTCCCGCTCCTCTAAGTTTCAATTCCAATATGAAGGCCAAGGAGGAAATATTTCTGCAGTTCTTGAGCTTGCTGTGGTCCTGGAGACCTCACGCCTGGGCTCCTTCCCCTCTGAGGACAAGTCTTGACCTGAGAGCCATGACTATAAGCAGAACTGCACGGCTCTCCTCGGTCATGACACTAAGCTCAAGCTCAAGTTAATTATTCTAAAAACAAGATTAAAGCACTAAAAGGATGACATTTTCCTTTGAATGCTGTCTCATTTATGAGCAATGTTAACTTACCATTTCTTTCGGGAAAATAGATTTGATAAACACGAGTGATAAAACCTTCCACCGTACCGGAAAGGAAATTTGCATAAATTTCCATCCTCCGTAAACACTGAAATACAAGAATAAAAAACCTCATCATGCAGCTGAAATCCAACCCACAGGTATATATATTATATGTTATTATATGAAATTATGAAGATAGATATCTTCAAGTTTTTCAGCTGTATTTTGCACTCTGTGTCTCTGCAACTTCTAGTGCATAAGAAGAGGCTTCAAATCCTACGTAATGACCGAATCAACAGAGATTAATGGGCTCTGTGGTAGAATAAAGATCTCAGATGGTTTCAGCTCGAAATGTATTGCAATTTCTGGTACAGCAAATGCCAATTATATTCATTAATTGCAATTATCATTTCTAATTATGTAGTATTGTAATAGCATATTAAATTGATTTCTGAAGTAGTATCCTTTCAGGCTCCATATCACGTTGTAACATCTGTTTAAAACAATTAAGGCACCAGACAGTACGAACTGAAATAGAAACAGTCAGGAGAAAGAAGGTTTTAAAGGATGGGGGAGATGACAGATAATTTTGATCATACCACCTTCCCCTTGGGATAAGCAGATTCCTTACAACTGGGGAGAAATAGACGGGACTGGGTTCTGAAAAGGGCAAGTTTTATGTTTACCACGTCAGTGACGGGATTCTAAGGCAGGGTGGTGGGAGTCTAAGGAAGGGTGGTGGGAGTCTAAGGAAGTCGAGTGGGAGCCTAGCAGAAAAAATCCTTTAAGATGAGTCTGCAGAATGGAGACTGAAGATACAAGAGACAATGAAAAACTGTCAGAGCTTATTTAACCACTAAACTAAAAGCAATCAGTTCTGAGAGCCCAGAGTGTGAATGGGAAGTCAACCACTGCTGCAGGAGAGCAATGGAGCGTACAACCGAGCTGGCAGCACAGTGCATTTCCATTTCCCCGTGACGATGTACAACCGCTCCTGGTCCTGAGCTTACCCCGTCCATGATGGCTGGGGCTCCTGCACACCCTTGCGACACCTGTTAACCCTCACAAGCCCACACTTGTCATCTCCAAGAGCTGCTGAGGCCAGTTATTAGCATTCTGGAAAAAAAATAACCTGTTGCTGTGGTCCTAACCCTTCCTAACCAATTGGAATTATGGTCACTCCATCTGCCCTAGTCGTCCCCTCATCTGTCAACATGAAATAGCTACTGTTAGCCCCTCGGCTATCCTTTTTCAAGCCTGGTTTTCACTGTCTCAACTAATTGGGCAAATGTTCAAATATTTACCTTCTCTGTCTGATACCTCCCACTATAAACAGTTGGGAAAGTTGTGAAAATGCCTCCATTCAGAAGACGTGTTGCATCCCAAAGGCCACTAAATACTGCGCTAAGCTATAAAGGCACCACTAATGGCCCGATTCATGTAATCCCTTACTGCTGTTAGGGACCCAGGACAACAAAAACTTTAAAAATGGATGTCTGCAATGCCTGTGTATAGCCAGGATGTCTGATTGTTTAGGCGCCATCAAAACAAATGCAATGCAGCAAATTGTATGGGACTCAAACCCTTCTCCCACAGAGAGATCAAGGGCTGTGGCAGAAACTGAACCTACATATACAAAGAGTTTACCTACTTTAAAGTCACAGGGCAGATGCAGCTCTGACTGATTTAAAAAAAAAAGGGAGTTGCAAATCTACAGCCACACTGTGTTATGAGTGAATACAAGCCACTCCAGCTCAAACTAAAACCCCATCAGCACCCTCCCATTAATCTGCATCTGAAGGAAAATTACCGGAGCTACCTGAGCTAATCCCAAATTCCCCTCTACACAGAAATTAATATTGGCATAACCACTCCATAATCCTTATTCGTGTTGAAACAAAGACAGGCTTACTACTGACTTGCACAGTATGTATGCAGACAGGCAGATTGTTCTTACGATGTAACCTACTGGATTTTACTTTGTACCTTGCGGGCGAGTGAACTCATGTTTTGAGCCTCTTCCTGCCCCAGATTTGTAGTGCTACAAAGAGAAAAAAAAAAAAAATGTGGATTGGAGACACAAATTCACTCTGGGAGCCATCCTATAGAGACAAACGTGCTTTCCAGGGTGCCCTGAAACTCTGTTTCTCCCAGTGCTTCTGCAAAGATCTCATTATTTTTGTGTGACTTTTGCTGGGGCACAGTCTGGTGAAAGAGGGTAGACAAACACTGGCTCAAGAAAGGTCTCTTCTAAACCAGGAAAACCCAGCACAGCACAACAAAAGCCAAAGCGCTGCTCCATTACATCGTTCTATTGCCAAGGGACACATCTCCTGTTTCTCTCGGCAGGAAGCGTATACGCATTCTGGGGCCAGTTCACAGTTACAAATAATATCCCAGCATCTGACTTTTCCTGCCATTTAGCTGTATCCTCCAGGGCACTAGTTAAAAAAGCAACCTCTACTTTATTTGGGTTCGCCGATCAGCGAGCCAAGAGCACTAGGCTGAGCTGATTTTAAGCCACAGGAAATAATAAAATATGGTAATACACAGAAAGTGCTGCTGCCACCAAAGGCGCTGACAGCTGAACTGTAGCAAAATAAAAATATCACAAAAGCAGTCAAAGATGCCGCACATCATGAACATAGACCTGGATAGGGGACGTAACAAGTAATGGATAAGACAAGGATGTTGCTAAGATATATAGGGAGGGCTTGAACAGTTCTGAGGAAGAAACAGTTTTTGCATGCTGCACTGACTCTGCCGGCACTGAGCAGTCTCCAACAGCTTCAGTCACGGCTGATCTTTTCCTAGGCACCATGGATATTCCTCGCTGCTCCCACATGCAATGTCTCAGGAGGCACTTCGGTACTTCCCTGGAGCAGTTAGGAGTATAGCACCATTTCAGTATATCTGAGCGAGTTTTAACCTAGCTAGTGAAATAAGGCCAATCATAAAGCCACCCAGCTGGGGGTCCAGGCTATCAGCTCTGCTGCTAGTCCATGGTGGATGACAGGCCGTGGTGGGGTTTAAGCAAACTACCAAAGTCAAATCCTCACAGCCATGCTCAGCAGCGCTGCGGGTGTCTTGCAGACATACCCCAAAAAAAGACACAAAGCACACGATGAAAACACTGAAAGGCATGGCATGAAAACAGGGAGAGGTTTGAAAACAAGGAGATGGTTACCTAAGCCGGCACATTCAGTTACCAGGTAGCAGTAACGTCTGCTGGGGCAGCACTCTCCTTCCACACTATTGCCGGTACCTGTTTGTGTCAACACACTTCTAAGATGCATTTTCAATGTCAATTTTTGTGGTCCTTCCTCCCCTCCCGTTCTTCCTCCCTAGCAGGATGGGCATTGATGTAAGAAAGTTCTTTAGATGCAGAGGCATATTGGACCAGCTATCCTACAGGTCCCCCACTTAGTGAGCACTGCTGTGAGCCTTCATCTAGCAAATCCCTTCTGTTTATCACTTGAAGCACTCTTCCTCTCGGTCTGGTCAGCAGCTTTATTCATCCAACCCCAAGGCAACATTGTCCTGCCAGCCAGCACGTAGGTGATCCACCGCTTCAAAAGAGAAGAATCAGACTTACCATCCTTGCACAGTCACTGCTCAGAATCAGAGCCAAGACAACAGTGAAATGAGCACAGACTTTCATCTTTTCTCTCCTCTCGCAAAGGTTTTGCCTGACAGAGGGAAACTTCCAGGGCTGGGCTGACGCGGGAAGGTGAATCAGCAACAAGCTTTCGCAAGGCACTGTGATTTACTTGACTTTAGGGTATTTTAGTTTTCTAAGTAAGCAGAGCTGTTATCGTTGTTAATCATTAATGTCTCTGTGGGTAGATGGGAATGCCATGTAGCGAGATACTCTCCCCAGACCGCAGGGAGTGAAGAGTTTACAAAGTGCCTGACCCTCAGACATGATCGCCAGTGTACTCAGCAAGCATTTAAGGCCTCCAGAGGAGCTGATCCAACGTCGCCTGTAATCAGAGATGATTTGCCTTCCAGACATTTCCCGTCTCTTTCCCTTCAGGAGCTAATTAAAAGTATGGCAATAACAAGGAGCTCCAAGCAAGCCCACTCAGGAGATGACATTACATTGCAAAATATGGACCAGATCAATGCCGATATCAGACACAAGAATTACTCATTAACAGATGGTTACCTGCCCAGCCATGGCTTACAACGGCAGCCTTTCAGCAACAGACTGGGGAAATTAAAGAGAAAGAAAATAGACAGTAATCTAACAAAATGTTGCATGTACCAAAAAGCTCCCTTCCACGGCTGCCTGAGCAAAGCTGTGTCTGTCTTGCTTGGCTGAGACAGCTGCGCTGCAGAAGCATTTCTAATAGGGATGCAGAAGGTATTGCTAAAACTGAGATTTCACCAGTGGAGTCTATTTCAGCCCCACCCTGCCCCACAACCAAAATCCACAGGTTTGGCTGGTGGAACTGTGTCTATTCTTGAGGCTCTTGCCAGCCATGTCCTGTCAATCAGGGACCACACCTCTTCACACCCAAAATCCCGAGCGCCACAACAACAGAAGGAATACCATAGTCCTTGCTGAAGTTGTGCTCTACCCTTGGAAGTTTCACCAGCACAGCTATGGAAGGGATATGGGGGTTTTTTTGTTTTTTTTTTAACCCAACAAGACCATAGCAACAGGGCCCAGCAGTGCAGTGCATCTACCCCAGCACAATTTTGCATGATGGTTTATAATGTCGGAGAGGATTTCACTGGCTGTTCTATCACACCGCTGTGTCTGTCGTCACAGTAGTAGCTCTTGTTAGTACAACTATGCATATATAGGTTCATGGACAAAACTTCCCTACCATCAGCAAGGCTTGGAATAGCAGGAATCAGGCAAATTTGGAATTATCTTCCCCTAAACCAGAAAAGATCAAATAAGCAGAAAAAAATTCTTTGCATGTATGCATTGTTTGCTGCCTGAAGATCTGAAGTAAATAACAGCTTCAGAACATACTTGTGGAATAGATCTGTCTTATTTTCTCTCCTTCCAAACATGGAAACAGGATGTACAGACAGTCTGATCTGCCTGGGGACACCTGGGAAAGCTGGAACATAGATTTCCCCTTCCTACCTTCATTCTTGATTTTGGCCATCAGGTTTCAAACTAGTAATGCCAATACAATGGCTTGTAGACACCTTCTTACCGTCCAGGCTACTGAATTTGTGCAAAGAAAGCAAAAAATAGCTACTAGCTGCTATTCCATCCAGAGTTCCCAAAAGCTCTGTGGAAAGAGAGGGGCAAGACAGCAAGGACTGGACAGTGAGGGGAGGAGGAAGATATGTCTTAAAAGCTGTGGAACTACCTTCTTCCACACATTTCCAGAATAAAAATCATCCAGGACCAGAAACATTGTATTCCCATGGTGACCAAGGTAGGTTGTAGGAAAGCATTTTCCCATACCTGAAAGTAAGAAAGAAGAAAAGCAAGAATGCATTCTGCATCCGTGTGTCTGCTCCTGGTTGCTGTAGTTCATGGGCATTGAACTACAAGCAAGAGCTGGAAAGTGTCTTTCTGGAGAGTCACAACTCTAAGCTTTTAGCTCAAAATGCTTCCTCAACATAAGAAAAAGGAAGAAGCACCAACACCAGGAGCTACTTCAACTGATAGGACAGTGGTGGCACAAAGCAGAAGGAAAAGACACCAAAGCCAGGAGCTGGAACAGCTGCCAGGGAAGCACCACCTGCCCAGTTGCCCTTAAGCAACAGGTATGGGGCTCTGGAATGTGAGGGACTGGCCACAGAGGATGTGGGTGAAGGTGAGGCTCCATCCAGGGGGTTGCCTAGAACGAGTCAGACA
>Ga0065711_1001135_pt1 | contig 47706 bp, 24 predicted proteins | sample Hoacrofraction12_FD_59098 | JGI IMG/M metagenome (GOLD analysis project Ga0065711, IMG submission 59098) | Hoatzin crop microbial communities from Cojedes, Venezuela - Epithelial fraction 12 v2 (version 2) | ecosystem: Host-associated > Birds > Digestive system > Esophagus > Crop | place...
GGACAAGGTCCTGTGCGGCCTGCTGTAGGTGACCCTGCTTCGGCAGGAGGGTTGGACTAGATGACCCACAGAGGTCCCTTCCAACCCCTACTATTCTGTGATTCTGTGATTCTGTGATTAGCCCAACCCACAGAAACAGCTCAGCAAATGTTTAAGTTCGAGGACGGCAGTTGTACTACAGATGTAAATCTCATATATCTGTTAGAGAAGAAACAAAGGGTTGATTAATCTGAGATAATAATCCTAGATTTACATGATCTCACATAGAAACCAGGATTCTTACCTCAAGATTAGTGACTTAAACAGGTCATCTCTTGAGATACAGCTGGAAAACAAACTTTCTTTTTGTCTTGTAACAAGTGAATAACACATTTTGCCAGAGTTCATATGACGATGTTTTGGTTTAGCATAATTAGAGGTGGTTTAATGAAGTTTACCTTTCTTTATTTATCCTACTTATGACTTGAAGACACAGTTATCCTTCTTTTCAGTCAAATAAAATTATAAATACTTGAAGAACAAAAATTGAATTAATTTTCTAAAATAACTGTCATAAAAAAAAGTTCTTATTAATAATCAATTATCAAATATTCCTTGAAGGATCATATTCAGTTAATTTCATAGCTTTCTAAAGCATAAAATTAAAGGCTCATAATCTGATCGTCATTCACACATTTGACAGAAGTTTCTAATTTAATTCCGATAAATATCAGTTTGGAAGAAAGTCTCTTACAATTTCAAGTTCATAATAAATAGAACTTCTAACAGACAATACTTTGATTCTTAGGTCTACCTTTCCAGAACTCAGCAGAGGACTCTGCTGGAGCAAATGTAATTTGTGTTGGCCGAACTGGCTGTTCAAGCCACAGCCTACTGAACCAGCTGTTAGCATGCCACCTGTCTCCCATACTGCTGGCCACACTTCCAGCCCTGTTCGGGAGTTCCTCAGCAGGGCCGGAGACTGGGGCTGCTCTGCTCCTTCCCAGCCATGCTCTTGTCATGAGCAGCAGCTGCCTACACCAGGAGGGTATTGAGATGCACAGGCAGTTTCTGGACAATCTTGAGTAGGAACCACAAGTGACATGGGGAGGAAAAACGTTTTGTGTTTAGACCAAAAGTTTATTATACTTTCTTGCAGTAGGACATTGCTATTAAAAACCAAGCAACTGAGGGCAGAATTTGAATTTAAGGGTTTTAAATGTTAAAGATTACAGGGGTTTTATCTGTTTACTTGAATGGGCCCTTCCAAGTAGGAGTGGGACTCTCATTGGGACCTCTATACACTTCTACAATACAAATAAAATAATAACATGGACACTTCGAAAACAATGAAAATAAATAATTCAACTTCTAGAACTTTTCAGGTGGCTCAGAAGATTGCCCTTACTCTTGGATTCAGGTAGCCAATGTTTTGCCAAGAAATTCTCTACATGCCTGTTGCCTGTCCCATGGTCCCCAGATTGGGAGCTGTCTCCTGTTGTATCAGGCTACTTAAATAAGCCCAGAGTTATTGCCCTGCGTGAGAGCTTCCCTTACTTCTGAAGAAGGTCCCTGGGGACTGAATCAAAACGCTTTACTAAAGATCTACTTGGATGACATAGGTTAGCCACGCAAAATAAATTGAGACTGTAGAAATGACTATAGCAAAGAAGAATATGGCTGGGAGGACGATCTCCCTTCAAGAAGAAACATGTTTCTAAAACTGCAAAGAAGAAGTGGAAATTAATTGCAATAGGAAATTGAAGGGAAAGAAAAGGGAAAGGAGGAGGGCAGGAAGACAATCTTTAATTGATTTTTCAGCTATTTTGGTGACTAACAGAGAAAAATATCGAAACAGCTTGGATCATACAAAGCTGATGTCCTGGAAAGATGTAATCCTTCATCTAGATGAGGACTTCTGCTATAAAATCAGAATATTTAAATTTGAACAGCATAGTAGAGAGTGAGGTCAGCTTGGCATGTTCAGTAGCAATCTGTCTCGTAGGCAGAGACTGCAGTTTGGAAAAAGCTACTCTGAACCTACTTTAGTTGAAGACTCAATTTTAATCCACTTTTTCTAAGACAAGACCCAAACTGCCGTATTTCATTCCTAATCCAAACCACAGAGCTGTTCAGCCAGTATAAAGATTGCTAGGAAAAAGTCTATATTCAGGTTTTCCTGCATAGATGCCAGTGTGGTTACAAAATATTCACATGCGCGTATACACATGTACAGATATCTACTGTTTATGCACAGGCATATGGTCTCTATGCCTGTGCAGCTGTGCACACATATACACATCTCTCAGGAATACTGTACGTGTCCAACAATGGCTGTGCAGTTTGGCTTTTTAGTTTCTTAGTTACATTGAAAGCTATTTCTTACTTATTTGAAATTGCACTTGGGAAGTAGGTCTGCTATGAAAAGTGAAGTGTTATTATTAAGTGATCATTTGGGAATTTTTCTCTGTGTTTTCATGACATTTTTCCTTGTACTATTTGATTAACTTGCAATTTTGTTTAACCTGAAATTAAATATTTACCTAAATCTGAAAAAAACCTTATTTTATAGTTAACATTCATCTTTTACACGTCCTGCACACTTTCTTCATCAGTGCAGTGACTTGCTGGAAACCACTAGCTTAAAAGAGACCCCATATCAGGCAAAACTAGAGTGGAGGCTGACATATATTATGGTTAATAGCTGAGGCTTTGGTTCTGGATGTTAAATATTGCTTGGCAGTCCTTTGGTAGGAAGGAAGGTGTAAAAAGGAGGAGCAAAACTGTTTCTTTCCATTTTTCAGTTTATACAGTATTGAATTTTCAGACTGGAAACTATGGAGAAAAGAGTGATTTTATTAAATATATAAATTAATTCTAGGCCATATAAAGTGAATGCAGCAAACTCAAACTACATTGATTTTTTTTTTCTTTTCTTTTTTGCGGTAATGGGGCAAAAAGTTATTTACACAGAACCAATATGCTACGTATGGTTTCCACCCTTTCAGAGTGCATAACCCAGCGCAGATGTTACTTTCTCACGCCCTGAGATAAACTTAAGAGAAAATGTAAGTACCTTTCTAGTTAAAACCAATCTCTCCTCTGTAAATACAGATTTGTTTTAACAAAGGCTTCTTTCAATAATATAAATAATGATAAAAATAATGGAGTCACCAAAGTTGGCTTGGTTCTATATCTGGGACAAGTATTCCCTCAGGTAATACCAGTAAGCCTTCTAAAGTCAGCTGTTACATTATTAATCTCATCACTCATAAAATTATTTATTCCATTTATTACTTATGTCAGCATGTAGCCCACCTTTGCGCCTCAAACTGGTGACCTAGCATCAAGTGTTCTCTGACAGTATTTAAGTGCAAGGGATTTAGTTTGCTTTACTTAGTCTGCCAGAGTCTTCTACATGATTTCCCATCCTCGGCTGCATCCATGGATTGAAAACCCTTCCATATGGCTTGGAGAATAAACTGTTATCTTTGTACTTCCCAATATGCCACTTGAGAATAACTTGTTTTAAAGTTGTAGTTTCTAAAGAAGTTTTTCTAAAGAAAACTGACTTCTATAAAGGCTCTACATTTTCTGGGGCAACATCCCTCTTTCTTGTGCTGAGGATATAGCATCAAACTGATACTGAACATGGCCTGAGAAAGGGCGGTTTGTTTCTAAACCTTCTGTCTAGTTAGCTATTTCTGATACAGACCTAGAGACATTTCTTCTGTAAACCTTAAGGAAGATACGTGTTCTGCATTGAGCATGGGTTTGAGTAGGGCTCTGTGAAATTTTCCAGTTAGTAACTGACAGAAGCAAATCCATTCCTTTAGTGGAAGATTTAATACGTGAGCCACCCTACGGAGCATCTGCTCCCAGTCTCATGGCAGAAGAAACATTGCCTGATTCCCCTCCGCGCAGCTCTGTCCTTGGGAGACAGGGCAAGTGCTTCCGGCCAGCAAGATTATCAGTAACCTCCTTCCTTGTGATAACATTTGTGAATCACCATCTAACTGTTTCGGTGGGGTTTATAAAGGGGTTTTTATGACAGGGAATTGCTGGCAGCAGAAGCGGCCACGAGTGCATCCGCTTTCTTCTTTTGTTCTGATTGACTCTAGGCTCACCACATGACATATCTTAGAAACATTACTTCAATGCGAAACACAAATGGGCGGCAACTGACAGTAATTATTTTGTGGTACTTATTAAATTCTTATCCATAAAGGAAATGGTAATACATCAAGACGTTTTCAAAGAAAGTATGTGGACACACAGCCCTGCAAAACATGCGGAAACAAATGTTCAGCCAAAAAAGAGTGAGTTTGGTCTAGTAAACTCGTATACGATTTGCAGGCAAAGTTTTTGCTCCCTAAATCTGCAAGAACAGAGTTTCTACAGACACTAGCTTGTCTCAACAAATGAAAGGTTTAAGAAAAAGCCAGCAGGGAATGGGCTTGTCTTGGTCTTCTTTTTGCAGAAAGTTAGTATCCCTAATATGCATCCTGTGCAGGTTTGAAGCAGAGAATAAAATTTGTTTAAAATAAGATTTTTCTCAGATCTGTGGTAGTGGCAAAGACAATGAAATAAAAATGGCTTTGCAAGTATCTCAGTCAGCATTCAAAGCAGAATATTTTATTACAACTTTGATTATATTTCAAGGTTTAAAAGACTGTTAAAATATGTTAATTGAGACATTCAGGATGACAAAAGTTTTAATTGTGAAATCTCCTCTTTCTCTGAAAAGTACTTAGAGTAAAGCAATATTTGGTTTCTCCTGATGTGGATTTAGATAGTTAATACCAAATGCTAAATTAAATGTCAATAATCCTTAAATAGCCTATCTTAGTCACTTTTTTAATCAAGGTTTTCAATGTGGTCTTAAGGTCCATTTGTTCCAAGAATATAACGAGAATTGTATAAATCTCATACATTTCCAGGCAGACTTCATTATAGGGGTTTCATTTATGCTTATTTCAGCTACATTTTAAATGCTTCATGAGAAGATTTTGGTTCCAAGAAAGTATATAGAAGAAACAAGGGCAAGTTAAAGGATTTTCTGTTGTAGCTTTCAGAAAAACAAACAAAGAAAACCCCATCAGCCCCTCCAAGGTAAAAAATAATCAACAGTACATATTTTAGAATATTTTATAGAAAAACGGCAGAAAGGCAAATGCAGGTTTTATCGTGTAAAATGTGAATCAGTTAATGATCAATGTTTTAAGCAGGATATCCCTATTGGATGATGATTCATCAGTGTTGTCTCAGGGAAGGAGGTTATTGATAATTTGATACTGCTCATCCACTACCCTAATCGTTATTGTCAGAAAGTCTATTAAAGGTCATGGGTCATGGATCTAAAATTAAGTATGCCATAAAAAAAAAATTGATCAAGGGACAAGGACAGACATTCTTATGGATTAAGAATCCCACTAAAATGCACTACATCAATTAATTTTGCTAAGATATTATTTTACAAAATAAAGCTACAACCTTCAGTGAAACATTTCTCCTTCAAAATGAACTGGAGGTGTAAGTCTGATTATGAAAGCCTCCACAACTCTGACTGTTTTTTGTCCTGCTGTGTATGAATCTGCCTTCAAAATGTATTTCTCCTACAGATTATGCTGGAGTACACAACAAGGTAATAAGATACACTTCTGTTTTTTCCTCTTTTGGTCTTGAACCACTCTAGCTTTTTGAACAACTCCACTCACTTTTCTCATTATTTCACTAAATGAGAAGTTGAGAACTGCATGGCTAAACGGCTTTTCAGAACCGTCACCGTGAAAAGAGATGCTGTTGTCAGTGCGAGGCAAGGGACCGTACACACCACTTTTCAGGCTGCATGAAGGAGAGCTTTGCCCTGAGGACAGGCTAGCTGTACCAGATTTTATCTTGGCCACCACAAGTGCAAGCCAAGTCACACTGTCACTTTATGCAGCAACCTTAGCCTGGGTCAGCAGACTGTCAGCAGGAATGCAATGCTCCCAGAAGCATCTTGGCAGGAACTAATTCAAAAAACCTACTGATACTGGGCACTTGTAACATACACTCACCTTCCCTGTAACTTTCAAAACTGGACTATATAACTCAATAGATGTATGCCATTTGCTTTTGGATATTCTGAAGCAAGGTATTGGGATGTTGGGCATTGCCCAAATGCCCCCCTATATTCCTTTATAAGGATCTCCACGCGCGTATACCTTGCTTAATCTAAAACACACTTAACATAAACTAGGTTAAAGGCAAAACCAAAAATAATGTATTATCATTATCTTTTAAGAAAAATAAAACATAGAAGCAATACAATTATGATATATTTAAGTGTTTATTAACACAGAGATGACAAAGGAAAGAAAACCATGCTTAATTCCACCCTAAAGCTCAGAACTAGCTTGCCCGTTCTGAGGCTGAGGGACTGGCTGAAGAGGCAACACAGAGCTGTTTCCAACCCTGGGATTTTCACATCATGGCCCTGAGCTTCCACATACACATATACAAGTTACAGACGTAACTCCATCGCATGGCTGGCATTAAAGACGGCAGCTGTTGCCTGAGTGCAGGCGAGGTGGTTGGCGAGTCACTTTGTGTATTAATATGCTTGAGCATGAACTAATTCAGTCTTTGAAGGGAACTGTGACAAGTTTCAACCAGAGAAGAGGCTCATCCACAGAATTTCAAATAATTTCTACAGTGTATCATCATACAATGCTGTCAAAAGTGTGTTACAGCACCCTGGTTTTCTTCTGTTTGGTGAGATAAAATAGCTCAAGTGCCTGCCGAAAGGCAACAGGAAGGTAATGGGAGTTGTGGGTGCAGGGGCAGAAGAAACACAGGGACATTCAAGCACAGGCTGGAGGAAGAGCTGAAGAGGTAGAAGAAATGGGTAAACCTGCACTTTCCCTTTTAGCAGCAGCAAGCTAAGAAATCAAGCCTAGGTGACTGCAACCCCATCTTAGAGGCTGACATCACTAGCTTGTAGCTGTCTGTACTGGAGTCATCAGATGTTACTGTCTGGGCAACTGTTATCATAATGCATTTGGCAAAGAAGCTACAGGTTATGACGTTTTCAGGAAATTTCCATGTGAGCCCTAGGGAGTCAGTTCTGCAGAGGTTTGTTGTGCTACTGGCTGATGGTGACAGGAGCCAAGCTGAACCCCACAGACACTGTGGGTCTGGGGAGTGTTACAAGCCCACAGAGCATCATGTTCAGCTGAGGCTGGACCTAGATATGTATGTAAAGCATGCAAGGTTAAAAAGGTTTTTTCTCCTACAAATGTGTTTCAGTAGCACTTTGGAAACTAGGCTACTGTCTCTGCTGCTGTTTTCTCCCACTTCAGTGTCACAAAGGTTATTGTTCTTCAGCTGGACGGCTGCCTCCAGCGCTGACGCAGGAATGCCAACTGTAATTAAAGACTTGGAAAAAAATATGCATTTAATGGCTTATTCAGGGTGACAAGTGTTGTCTTACCTTGGGAATGTCTATGAGCCTAATAGGTGCAGCCTTCCGTTTGGCTTTCCCTTACTGCATCACTTGATATTAGCTTTCTTTTGCAGGTTTTTGAGATCATAATTTAAGATACGCACTTGCTAATCTTGTGTTGAAATCATAATAAAATGTCACACTAATTTACTCGCTGGGATTATTTTGCTAGCCTCTTGTATTAATTCCCCTCAAACCTAATTTATATGCCTGTTGTCTGTGTATTCCGCATCTGTCTGTATTAATAATTGTGCAAGTGTCTGAACAAATTAAGACATTTTACAGCATTTAAACATCCCAAAGATCTTACGCTTTCCGTGAAAGTGGAGAGGCTTTACTATAATTTATGGATGTTTTCCCATTAATCTCTGAATTGTTTTGGCAGCTTATGCCTAAAAGCAGCAGCTACCTGGCAAGGACAGAATATCTGTCAGATCATGAAGGGTGCCTGCATTCACTGGAGAGATAAATGGGAACACTGAAATAGAGTTAAGCCCAGAGAAGGAAGCTCATCCTCAGACTGACTTGCCAAGCCTGTTTCATTATAGCTTAGAGCTTTCCTTGTATCTTAGGGAATGCTGTTAAGTATTTGTCAATATAAACTTACTCCTCAAGACTAGCAGCACTTCAAAACCCTAAGGTGCGACCACTAATACTTGAATATTTTTACTGGATTTTTGCGTAAAAAATACAAGTACTATAATAAAAAGTCCGAGTTTTCTTAAAATGTATTTTCAAATCCAAAACACCTAGAAATTTGGGGGATTTTTTTGTACATTTTCTGTCCACCCATCATGAAAAGACAGGTTATTTCTTAAGGTGTGTCATTTATAAAGCAGTATTTTTTCATGTATTTTGAGGGCAGAAAAGTATGGGTCTTTCAAGTTCCTATCATTTTGATAAAGTTACTCTACATAATTGTAATTTAAACTCACCACTGGAAGGTCTTTCTGCAACTTAAGTAACAACTTTTTAATTTCTACAACAAATAATTACAGCATCCAAGTTTCTTTGAGAAGAAAAACTGAAAATCAAAACCAGAAGACTGTCTTAAAAATATAATGTCAAATTTTTAGTACCTACTTGCTTAAAATGTATTCTTTTCGTTTCTTACCTATTTACTTCAAGTGTGTTCTATTATGTAACTAACTCTTGTTCAAACCAGAAGACCAAATCAAGTTTATAACATAACTAGAAAAAAACTCATTGGTTGAAATATAGAAGGTTAAAACTTAAAGGAATATTTAGCAAATATTTTCTTACAGAGAAAGAAGAAAAATGAGAACAGAAACTATGACAGCTTTAAATTGTTTATTACATCTTTTTTATTTTTGCATTTTAAAGAAACATATTATTAAAATTTGACATTTGAAAAAGAAACCTTCAATCTCTGCCTATTACGCTTGTGATGAGAACTGACTTAAATATCTTCAGTTCTAATTCTGCAGAGGACAACAGAACACTTCCAAAGCTTCAAAATATCTGCATGCAAGATTTTGTATCATGCTGGATAGATTTATTTTGGGTGAACTTTATTCAGACCTAACTGGAACTAAGGAAGCATGTTTTCTGCTTCCACTGTTACTTTTCTCTGATCATATCATAATGATTTATACTCAAGGGAAAATAAGACCACAGGTTCTACTCATATAAATTTTTGTGTATGCCACCGTGCACATTTTTAATCATATTTTTCCAATCACAGTTAACCGGACTTTAGATGTAATATAATGCACTGAGAACAGCTGCCTTAAGAGCTTCCTTTCCCATACACATCTATTTACAACCCACATGCGTAACTGGATTTCACTTAACAACTGTATTAACAGACTTATTTACTAAACATTTGTGGATCATGTAACTGTTATTTCATTACATGCTAAATGAAGTTTAGTTGTAAACCTCAGACCTTCAATCTGAGATCAACTGTTCCAGCTCCACAGAAGAGTTATTTGCACTATTTTCTATTAGGATCAAGTCGAGATCTGACTACAGACCTAACAGTCCTTTGCCTTTAATTATACTCCCTCCTCACTTCCAAGCGACTTCAGATGATTTTTTTGTTCACCACAAGTCAGTGAAAGTTTTATTGCTCCCTGCACATTCACCAGCAAAAACTACTAATAGGCAAGACCAGTACTGCCTTTTCCTTACTACAGATTTGCAACAGTAATGTGGCCTTTCAGACTGATGAACGGGCATAATAAAATCACCAGCAGAGAATGAACTAGTTGACCTAAGAGATCCTTTTCATCTCTAATTTCTACCGGAAAAAAATACAAAAAGTACATTAACCTTATCTACAATGTTCCCTGTCAAATAATGATCCTGTTATAAGGTCATTACAGAAAATATTGAGATACATTGCAGTACTGCTTACAAAATTGTGCAATAAGCTCTTTGCATTTGCAAGTTATATTGAACAGTAAACTGTATGGATGTATTTGTATTTAAACAGTTCACTCCAGAAGGCTCTATGAACATACTAAGTGCTTTGAAAGCCATTACGAATATCACTCTCATTATATACCATGTAGTAACCTCCAACCTACGAAAATCACGCATACACTTTTTCCCAAAGGGATTGTAAACAAATGTATAGATTACCACTGCAGTTTATTTTAGTTAATATTTTTGGGGTAAAAAGAAGAACCTGTAGAGATCAAACAATAGTCCTTAAAAGAAAAAGAAAAAAGCAAACATTGAATTACATCCTGTGAGAGGAATTTGGGCCAAAATTGATCTGGATAGCCAAATTTATTATTACATGCAGTGAATGTACAATGAAATGTGATTAGAGCAAGTGTGCCATCAGTCCCTTTTGCAAGATCAAGCACGGAACAGCTCAGTCCTGATGAAAGGAATCGATAGCATTGAAAGCAAAATTGGAGGGCTGTCAAATCATCTTAATTCTTATTTTCTGAATGAGTGGAGTGAGATCGCTTGATGCACATACTAATAACCAAATTAGTGTGCTTTTGACTCTGTACAGTCAAGCTTCTGTGAAATTTAAATAATATTGCTAAAACAAAGAAAAAAATACCAACCCACACAAACCAAAGATACCACAAAACTCATGTTTCACTTTGAATTCTTAATTAACAGAGCTACATTTCTCTTAATTTGTAGACATTGGGATATGTAAGCTACAACTTCACATCTCGTAACAGACATATTGACTAGCAATCTTTCTTCTTCCATGACTGAGAAGATAATCTACTCAATAGGCACACAGACATATATGCACAAGGCACATAGCAAGAATCGACCTATGAACGTCTGAAATCCATCACTAAGAAATGAACAGTAAAGATTTCCTTTGAGATAGATCTCACAAAACTTCCTCAGAAAAGGTTGAGGGTGATTTCAGGGTCAGCTTAAGGCAACCTAAAACTGAATTGTCCTCAAATCCTGTCTCTCCCCTTCTCCCTTATGTTTGCTCTCAACCTCCCTCATGTACAGCAAGTCAGCTGTCGATGTGGACAAAAACTGTGGAGACAAGGCGACAAGGAGTTAAAGGTTATGTGGCCATGTGTCACCCACCACACCTAGAGAAAAATTCAAGACCCATTCATAAATCCACAGATTCTTCAGCAGCAATCTGAGTTCTGTTTTGATTATACTTGTATCGCTTTTAGTATCTTTTTGTTGCCTCCCCTAGCAGATGTGCAGCTTCATACCATGTGTATGCAGGACTCTCCTGAAGATCAACATAGGGAAGCTCAGAGAAAAGGAGAGGAACAGGTTAACGAGGTTCAAACTTCCCTGTGATATTTTTAAAGGCATATTTGAAATAACATTGTTGCCTTTCCAGCTTTGACTAGTGCTACATTTTCACAAGCACAAGCTTTGAGAAATGTATTCTTTAAGTATAAAAAATCAGCTAGGGTTGCAGCACAGAAAAGTGTTAGGGCAAAACTGAAGAAAGAGCATCTCAGCAGGCAGTCTCCACCTCTCTATTTGCCTCAGAACATGAGCACCAGAACTGCCACCCAGCACCAATACTACATTATGCCCCACCCTCAAACATACAAACAAATAAAAAAAATTACACTGTTACAAGGGCACAGCAGTAAGGAGTGCTTTTTAGGTACTCTATATAATTAGTAAAAAGACTGGAAATAAACCAGTGGTTCAGGAGAATTAAATAATACTAAAGCCTTTCATAACAGCTGGATCCAGGAGTATGATGGATCCAGCAATGTCATGCTCTGTTCTCAAGCCAGATGTTGAAGAACGCGAGGCCAAAAGTAGTTACTATTGTATCATAGCTAACTAATCTAGAAGAAAGTGCATATTGCCCTTGGTAAGGAGGTTCAAAACAGGAGGCTTTTTATAATGGTCCAAAAGATAGAAAAAGGACATTATATGTACAGTTGCAGAAGACAATATGGACTCTTGATTCTCCTTTTTGAAAAAGTACAGAGTTTGTTTTCTCCTTACAAGGGAGTTTCATTCAAATCTAAGATCTTCATTACGTGCATGTGTTTTATATTTTTGCTGTTTCTTTTACTGCTTGTTGCGTGAGCTTATGGGTGATGAACTTGCACAGACAAAACTTCTCTTCATCAGGAAACTGACTTTTGTAGAATTTTAAAACATTTCCTAAATGCTCTTTCTACTCATATGCTAGAGGAAATAAGGTATCAGAGCACTAAGCATAATAACAGTCCAGCTCAGTGGACACGGCTGTCAAAGCTAAGGTGAAAACGAGAAATCGTGCTGAATCCAGTAAATGGACAGACTGTATTGCAATTTATGAGACAATGTTGCTGCACTGCAAACATGGGAAGTTATAAAAAACATACGGAGCGCCTTCAGCTTTAACATTCAGTCTTGGCCACCAGCATGATGTCCTTGATGTTTACTGTGAGCCAGGCACTTGTTTTTAATTTGTGGTTCCTCTGTAACAATAGATTGCTGGGGAGCGTTAATAATATATGGCATTAGCCTAGCAGTCTGTTAGCTGACTGAACACAATATTTGGATTTTCAGGCTGTCAGGAAGAAAAGCAATTTATTTATTTACTAGTAAGATATAGAAGCAAGCAGCCTCACATTGTTGCATTTAAAGTACAGCAGTGCACTTGTGACCTGTTCAGCTGCCTCCACGTGGGCGTCTGGTGAGAATACTGACTTGTCAACTATCATGCTTTCAGGGCACACTTTGTACTCATTTTCACACATAAAAGAAAATTATTCTGTGTAGCATGAGGCATTTGCATTCCCACTCGTCCAAGTTGTTCCATAATAGTGTTATCAAATGGTGGTGATACGTGTATAAACCTGCACTAAAAAGTTCTCCATTCCACTTGAACTCTGTACAGAAATAAATATTTCTTTTTCTCTTAGTTCCAGTAGGTGTGCTTGATGCCAATACACATAATGCCAATACACTACAATGTACATTTCTTCTCCAAAGACTTGGGGTGGTAGGACTCCAAGTCTGAGGTATGATAGCCACCATTGGTAACACAGGGTTCACGAGTATATGGGGAAGCTCTAACCAGCTTCCACTACCAACATCTGCAGTTTCACAGTCTCTTCACGGATGCAGTAATTCAATCCAGAAGTTACACAGATCATGCTTAGCTAGGAAAATATTTTCTGCACAATTCCTCGGGTAAAGATTTTAGTAATTGAATTGACCCTTTGGATCAGATCTTAAATCTGCTAGAAAGTGCACATGGTGAGAAAATTACATCTTTCCAGCTTTCTGCTGGCCATATCAAATATACCTGGTGAGCTATCTAAACCATAGCATCACTATTTGGATAACCTCTGCTTACTGAAGAACTATGGATGCTGCTGTTACAGAGCCACAAGTGGGTGTAACTCCCTATAGCACCACTTTAAGTGTAAGAGCTTATCATGATCATTAACTGACATCTGTTAAGCTTCTATGCCCCTTATTAATACAACTTTTAGTTTAATGTGTCTATTATCAGTAGAAAAACCTTTTTTATCATAAAGTGCTACGAGTATTTAGACATGTGAGCAGATAGCTTTTGACTGCCATGATGTCCTTTTGCTCCCTTAGGTTCAGTTAAAAATTACTTTTGTCAGTATTGTCATTACTTGCATTAGGCCCATGAAGTCACTCAGTGTCTTCACTAATTTAATTATAAAGTACTTCTCTAAACTCGAGTTTTAAAGCGTTTCACAATGAAAGTGATGGGTGGAGTAATTTCTGTTGTATGAAGTCAAATTTCAATATTGTGGTCAAACCTTTTTACCCAGTCAAACTATTCCTTGATTGCATCTCTTGCATAGCTGAAATGAAGGGTTGCCTTTTAGTAACCACTGATGGTACAGAAGTAGTGCACCCTTTAAGTATCTGCATGTTTATTGCAGCAGACAGATACTGATGTGTGCAGAAGCAGTGACATTCACAGAGACATCTCAACACAGATGCAAGACAATCATATCTGTATTCATATTTGCATATAGGCAATGACAAATACAAATGTTTCCTGTAACTAGGTCACTAGATGTAGCTTGGGGTCAGTAAAAGGAAAATCTCTAAAAGATTGAAAATCAACAGATACAGGTAACACAGAGGTTGTAGCACCCCTGTCCAATTTAATACTATTTGGCTGTTCTGATTGTGTATCAGAAATAGAAACAGTATAAATTTTTGCAAGTTCACTGTGTTTTCATCCGCAGGCAAAACAAGCTGCTCTGGAAAAGTAACTTCAGGTTCCAGTTGTTTCACGGAACACTGCTAGAGCCCTGGGGAAAAGTTCATTTTCCTCAGCTAGCTTGCAAAAGAATCCCAGTGAAGGCTGCAGTAATTTGCACCATGCTATGTTCTCCGATGGCAGTTTCAGTCTGACCTCATGGCTGTGTGTTCGCAATAACATAGTTTTTCTGTGATTGTGGTCCAAACCATGTTTGTGCTTACATGGCTTCAGCAATGCCCACAGTGCTCTAGCTTTTTTTTTCCCTGCATTGCTGACTCAGCCCAGTTTGACTAGCTGTGGTGATAGCCTTCTGTAATGCTACGTCTGACTGAAGCAGTCAGCCCTCTCCAAGGATGGAAGAAATTGTTTCATCTGAGTTCTGATATCCAACAATTTCTTCTGCTGTATTTTCAAACTTATATGTGACAACTGATTCTTTAAAAGCAGATACCTATTACTTTGTTAATTCACAGTCAGTGCAAAAGCTTTGCCATGCAGGTGAAACTCGTGACATTCAGTTACAACATGTATCTCAGGCACCCAAAAGATATTCTGAGCTGGGAACAAAGCACCATATTCCATATCAGCATGGCGAATGACACCAAACTCATGCTAGTGTTCAGTTGCAGACCATCTTTCCACCCCTCATAAAACTCATTTGTTGTGGGCATAGACTTTTGAAAAATATCTATTCCCAAAGTTAAACAAGAGACCTTAGGCTCACTCAAGGTTTGGAAAACGATGCAGATGAGTCAAGCCTTAGAAAAAAACCACTCTAATGGCCAATCAAGTGCACAGAGATAGGAAATGAGCACTTGGACCTCCTAAGGACAGAGGCGCAGGAAGGGCAGAGCACGGCAGCAGCTGCAGGCACACCAAAAACAACTCCTAGATCAGGATTGCCGATTCCCTCTTTCTTTCAGAGCATCCAACCAGTGCTTTCAGCTACCCAGTGCCAATAAATAGACCATAGTACATGTTGTGTTAAGAAAAAAAACCCACATCAAGCCTTTTAAACACCTCTACTGACTTGTACAGATTTTGCATAAGCTATTAAACTATTACTTTGCCTTGGTTCTTATGTATGGCTGATAAACACAAGTATCACTATCCCACTTGGCATATGAAGAAAGTAATGCATGGCTTGTCGCACAAGCTGCTTCGAGTGACTTGTTAGAAACCACTAGTGGCAGAACTGAGAATGCTGTTTATTCATGTCCTCATCACCTTAGTTCTCAATTCACTACTTTACTTGCTAAAAACACAGTTTCATTAACTGAAGAGACTGTCTTCTTAATGTCTCCTATAATGACCTTTGCTCTGAGAGGCCAGGAACAGGCTGCTTTTTCCCACCTGCATTGCTGCTAAACCTACTGAGCATTCAGAAATTGATGCACGGTATCCAAACTAACACTTCTGCTAAAACATGAGCATGATGAAAGCAGTTTCAATAACCGTAAGCCAGAATATTGGTATGAAATAAGTCACAGTGGCTGCATTTAAGGTTTTAACATTTCAAAACAAAGAGCTGATAATCTTAACCACACAAATTTGAGTATTTATGCAAAAAAATACAGAAATGCAGAACTTTGAAAGATTTATGAGTCAGAGGGTTTTTTCTACTTCATTTCCTATTATTTAGCAATGCCTCAAATCACTACCTTTTTTTTCCTCACAGCAAAAGCTTTAGGACACACCAGTTGTCTGTTCTCACCAAACCTGTCCACCCATTTGTGCAAGGAAGTAAGCATGTATTAATAACAACCGGCTTACCCTCATAAAACTGTTAATCTAAATGATCCATGGAATTCCCAACAAGCAGAGAAAAAAATCTCAAATGTGTACACGTTTTGCGTTCTTTCATTCAATATTCTGAATTGCTTTAATTGCCACACCTGTCTGATGTCTTGCTAAGCTATTCTCCATCACTGTGGTTTATTGTGACACAGATTTTATGCAGGCATTACAGTGACAACACCTAAAGTTAAAATGACCACTTACGTTGTCAGTCTCAGAGACAGCTATTAATATGGCGTTGGGATAAAAATAGCTCTGTGTGGTTAAAAGGCCCATATTCAAAATAAACAGAAACTATGCTGATTTTCTTTTGTACTCGTTCTTCAGTAGCATGCTCCTGAAAGAATATAACTCTCTAAGTGAGACCACTGGTAGTGCATACATCTATGAATATCATTATTCTCTGAGTTTCCTTTGCTTCATTGGCAGGACAAAGATCCGGGACCAGCCTGACTGCGCTTCCTCGGTAATTTTATGAAATATTTGAACTGCATGAAGTCCACTGGCAGAAGAAAACTAATGTGAAGCAACTGAAGAAATGGACTTGGCTTTCATAGTCAAGTAAAGATCTAAATTCATGAAATGAAAGAACTAAAAATATCATGCTGTGGTTTTCATTCTTGCAGTTATTTAAGGCAAATATTATGGAAATCTTGACAGACATTGTAATTTCATTATCTACAGTCTCACGTGTGTGAGCCAGCCGCCTTGTTATTTAGGTTAAGCTTACCTAACTGAGAAAGCAGCTATTCACATATAATAATATTTATTTTCACTGTTCTTTTTCCTTGTATTTATCATCATAATACCATTTTTCTTTCCTGCCTGCTCTTAGCTTCACTGGTTGCACTTGGAATTTGAAAGCAGGGGATGCCTTAGGACAGAGGTGTGTTTATATTTAGTGAATTTGGGCAATGGTCCTACAGCTTAATAATGCTCTGATGCAGTTTCAGTAGGTCCTTTCTTTAATTTTCCTGTATTAACCAAGTCAAACTAAGATTAGATGTTCTTCAGAAAAACAAGGGCTCTTTGTTTCCACCAGGACCCTCACCTAAAGTAGTTCATAACTTAATGCTACTGGTAATTGGTGAATAGTCTAAAACATGTCAGGACAAGTTCAAATAGGAGGCATTAACTGGGATTTGTTCCATGTGGGAGTTATCTTGGGCCCACACGAACAGAGAGACAAATGAAAAGGCTTCTCTCCATTTGAAACGTGACCACTCTGGGCTTATTTGGGCTCTCGATATAACAGGCACTGAACTAGCTAATTAGCTTGGCACCATTTCAGACAGCTGGATTAGCGTCAGTGATAAAGTGCAGCAGAAGGCACCTCTTGGCACAGGTCCCTGTAACTCATCCCGCCAGCCTGGGAATCCAGCAGAGGAGAGGGGTCCGCCAGGCTGGAGCTGGAGGCTCCTTCCAAGTCCAGAGAAACTGTGCCATTTGTCAAAGCCGTATTTAACTATACATGCTTATACTGCACATGCAGAGCAGTATATCTAACATAAATAAGCCATAGGACCGGGCCAAGCTACTGTAAGTTACTCCGCCGTGGTCAAATACTCTGTCAGTCCTAAAGTTTCACAAACCAAAAGCCATGTTACAATCCACAGACATAGTTGTAACTCATACCCTCTTAACTAGGGCTCTCACCAGCCACACTTACTTTACACCACAGAGCATGAATTTTGTATGGATGTGCTTTAAAGTACCTGGGAAATAGGCTTAACTCTTCACGCTCCTGAAGTGATATGGGTAGTCAGCGATACAGAGAAATGTTTCAAAACAAGGGGAATACTGTACTTGGGTAACACACCAACACAAGATGTCTCTACATCAGATAAGCATGAATAATAGCAATGTTCAGAAAATGGTTTCGTGATTAAAAGAAATAAAATTATCAGCTACCATAATCTCTTCGCTGACTTCATTGTCCTGTGCTGCCTCGCAGGAAAAAAACTTGAGAGAGTATTTTTTAAACAATGGTTTAAATTTAACTACAGCAAGCCCTCAAACAAGAGTTACATGCTGTATCCTTGTGTGTTTTACAAGATTTTTACTAATTTAAAATGGTTATGAATGTTACTGGAGAAATATGATACCGTATCAACAAAGCAGCAAGGAGCTTATTTAGTTATTTCATACAACTGAGTCTACTTTGACATTTTTATATTCATATATTCTTTCTAATAAACCCTGAGCAGTTTTCTATTCTCTTTTTCTCTTTCACACCCATCCCACTCTATACCCTGCTTTGAAAAATGATACTAATATGAGACAGTGTATTTGCAGATTTTGAGCATACAATAACAAGAACATTGAAATGTATTCCTACATCGAGGAACATGATTTTTAACCTAACTTTGCTATTATATGGTCCCTGAAATATATCACGAGATTTAAAATGTTCATCTTGGAATATAACCGTGGCAGGCTTGCATCATTTCTCATCCACGTTACATTCTGTATGATGTGAAGGGATTCACGGAGTTTTCTTCTCTGCTCTCATTACAATCTTTGTCACTAAGAATGAAGTATCCAAATTTTAATGCCTCATATATTTTGTCAGCTGTAGTGGTGTGCTATACTACTTTGACCTTTTTGATTGGCTTGCCATTTCAGTTCTTCCTATTTACAGCTTCATTAACCTGTGGCGGAGAGGTGGACCAGCTAACCAATCAACGGATGGTGTATTGAAAAGGTCAACATAGTCCAGCGTATTTACAATCCCTTCACAAACCACATTCAAGTTGAAGATGTTGATTTCCCCATTTGGGAAGACAAAGTTGCAGCAATAGGAAAAATGAAGTGACATGAATTTGGTCAGAATCCCAGACATTAGGAAAATGAAAGGAAGCAGAAAAAAGCCCTTGAACTCAATTTCAGAGAAATACTGCATTTATCAGCTTGCAGTTCTTAGCAGAAAACATTTGATCTCAACTAGATGACACTACCCAGATTAGTGATATCTACAATAATTATCATTTGAATTAGTCTTGAAGTCAACTCTAAAAAACATTTTATTGCCTGTTTAATATAATCCTAGGAAGAAAGAATGAAAACTGAATGAGCTTTTTTGCACAGAGAGCTTTTTAAACAGGAAATATCTGAAGTTTGCCAACATTCTTTTCTATAGACTTCACTAAACATCATCTTCCATATGAGAAAACATTAGTAATAGTTATGTAATTAGTGTCATTTTAAGATAAATTATTCAAAACTGGTTCATAAAACAAAATTCTATTTAGACCACAGAGATAGGACAAAATATAGACTAAACATGGAGCTTGATAACAGAGGGCACTGTGCTACAGGAGGCTCTGTCTTTCAGATAAGAATAAAAACTAAACTAATGGCCACTTATGATCGCTGAGGTTGTTTAGGCATGTTAATCTGAGTGACCTGGCCAGATCCCAGCTTCTGTAATTACAGGTCTCTCCGCGTACCTTCTTTTCCCTAAACCTAATTTTTTGGGGTAATTGAGAAAAACAGCCTCCTTTGCTAAGTACCTAAGTGTTCCTACATGAAGCAGAACAGCATTTCTGTGGTGAAAAGACCAGAAAATAATTTTACATGCAGAGGTTTGAATACTGGTTATGAAACTACTCAGGAAAGTGGCATACAATGGAACAGTTTTAAAAAGCAAGATTCCCCCACATTCATATCAATGAATACATAACACCAGCTCCAACTAGTATTTTGTCTGTCTTTCTTGCAAGAGACTACTTCTCTGTCCAGAACTAGAAAAAAAATTTGACTCTTTAAAAAAATGGATGAAATAGGAAATAATTCATTCAGCTGTTCAGGTTTATAAGGTTGCCATTGTGTATGGTTTTAGTTCTCCTATCCATTTTAACCCTTTTGGCACATGTTCTTCAGTCTCCTCAGTTTTCCACAGTCACTACCAGTACAAGTCCATTGGCTGTTGTCATTTATTTATCTTTAATTCTTTATTTAAATTAAAGTAGCATTTAGGACACAACATATTTAACATCCATGTTCTACATCCGTATAATGAAAGACTATAAGATCTAAGGAGCAGAGATATAAAGACAAACGCTTTTATTACCAAAGCAAATAATTGACTAAAAGACCTTCTTAGCGTTACACAAGATGCTTGTAGCAAAGGCAGAAAACAGCACAGGTCTCCTGAATGCCCATGCAGAATGATTAAAACAGCAGTATCAGCCATAACAGCCCTGCTAATGCTTCAATTTCTAAGCAAGAGAAAATTTTAAGCTCAAAAATTAGCATAAATTAAATTGAAATGGCTAAAAATGGCAGAGGAGTAAGTACAAATAAAGCATAGAATCATAGAATAGAATCATAGAATCATTCAGGTTGGAAAAGACCTCTAAGATCACCAGATCAAACCGTCAACCCATCACCACCATGCCTGCTAAACCATGTCCTGAAGTGCCATATCTACGCATTTTCTAAACACCTCCAGGGATGGTGACACCACCACTTCCCTGGGCAGCCTCTTCCAATTCCTGACCACTCTTTCAGTAAAGAAATTTTTCCTAATATCTAATCTAAACCTCCCCTGACACAACTCGAGGCCATTGCCTCTCGTCCTATCGCTAGTTATCTGGGGGAAGAGACCAACACCTGCCTCACTACAACCTCCTTTCAGGTAGTTGTAGAGAGCAATAAGGTCTCCACTCAGCCTTCTCTTCTCCAGACTAAACAGCCCCAGCTCCCTCAGCCGCTCCTCATAAGACTTGTTCTCCAGACCCTTCACCAGACTCATTGTCCTTCTCTGGATACATTCCAGCACCTCAATGTCCTTCTTGTAGTGAGGGGTCTAAAACTGAACACAGTACTTGAGGTGCGGCCTCACCAGTGCCAAGTACAGGGGCACGATCACCTCCCTGCTCCTGCTGGCCACACTGTTCCTGATGCCAGCCAGGATGCTGTTGGCCTTCTTGGCCACCTGGGCACACTGCTGGCTCATGTTCAGGTGGCTGTCAACCAACACCCCAAGATTCTTTTCTGCTGGACAGCTTTCCACTCTTCCCCAAGCCTGTAGCGTTGCATGGGGTTGTTGTGACTCAGGTGCAAGACCCAGCACTTGGCCTTGTTGAAACTCACACAGTTGGCCTTAGCCCATCGATCCAGTCTGTCCAGTTTCCTCTGCAGAGCCTGCTCACTCTCAAGCAGATCAACACTCCCACCCAATTTGGTGTCATCTGCAAACTTCCTGAGAGAGCACTCAATCGCCTCCTCCAGATCATTGACAAAGATGTTAAACAAGACTGGATCCAAAACTGAGCCCTGGGAAGTGCCACTCGTGACCAACTGCCCCATTTACCACCACTCTCTGTGCTCAGCCATTCAGCCAGTTCTTCATTCAGCAAAGAGTACACCCATCCAAACCATGGGCAGACAGTTTCTCCAGGAGGGTGCTGTGGGGAACAGTGTCAAAGGCCTTACTAAAGTCCAAGTAGACAACATCCACAGCCTTTCCCTCATCCACTAGGCAGGTCATCTGGTCATAGAAGGAGATCAGGCTGGTCATGCAGGACCTGCCTTTCATGAACCCATGCTGGCTGGGCCTGTTTACCTGGCTGTCCTACACATGCCTGGTGACTCAAGACAAACCACTCTACAACCTTCCCTGGCACCAAGGTCAGGCTGACAGGCCTGTAGTTCCCCCGATCCTCCTTCTGGCCCTTCTTGTAGATGGGTGTCATGTTGGTGAACCTGCAGTCGTCTGGGACCTTCCTTGTTAGCCACAACTGCTGACAGATGACGGAGAGTGGCTTGGCCAGCTCCTCCACCAGTTCCCTGAGTACTCCTGGCTGGAACCCATCCGGCCCCATAGACTTGTAAGTGTCCAGGTGGCACAGCAGGTCATTGACTGCTTTATCCTTGATTATGGGGGGTTTACTCTGCTCTCCGTCCCTGTCTTCCAGCACTTGGGGCTGAATACCCAGTCTGACTATTAAAGACTGCACCAAAGAAGGCATTAAGTAGCCAACCTGAGTTCTAGCTGGGTTTTTGCCTTTCTAATTTCCTCTCTGCACAACCTAATGAGATCCCTGTGCTCCTCTTGAGTTCCCTGCCCTTTGTTGCAAAAGTGGTAAATCCTCCTTTTTTTTCCCCGAGTCCCAGCAAAAGCTCCCTGTAAATTAATTAAGTCAAACATTTACTGCAACATGAAAGGTTATACGCCTGCTCCATGGTGCTTAGTAGCTACCCTTGGACAGTCTACATGTGATCTCGTGCACCTGAAGAACTCAGTGAGAGGATTCAAATGTTTACATGTCTCTTCCTGTTAAACATTTAAACGTATTGAGAATATTAAGGTTCCATCCATTTTGATACTGTTTAACATACTTCAAAGATGGTGATTATATCCTCCTTTTCTCAGAGAAATCAACTCACCCTTTCATAAGGAAGTTTCACCTTTGTTGACTGCCAAAGACCATGCATGACATGAAGAAGCAGAGCACAATGAAAATTGACTAATCTTAGGAGAATGTGACTATAAATGCAAACTAGAAGTAAACAAAATCTTAGATTGTATTGGCATATCCCTTATATATATGCACACCAGTATTTGAACAAAAATCTTGTCTTGCATAACTTCTATGTGTTAGTCACACAAAATGTATTTGAGAAGTGTTATACTAAGTGGTCATTTTCACTTTATTTACTACAAAATGAAACTGCTAAATTAATTAGATCTTATTGCTCATCAGAGGGATCTGCTCCAAAGAAATGCTCTGCCATATTGGTAACTTGGTAATGTGTTAAATTTCTGTAGGCCAGTAATTTTTCTTGGCTTCCTCTACATAAACATCTAATAGTAAAAAAAGTAAATCAACACAGTTTTATTGAAGTCTGTGTTGATTTAAACCATCTGAAGTTCTGGCTCAGTACTGAGAAGAGACTATTTGTTATTACAAGCAAAGCATACGTAAAATCTAGGGTGTTTTATCTTTAGAGGCTTGGCTGGAAATGTTGTTCTTGGGTGCTTAAAGAAAACTGAAGACAAACATTTCGAACATGAAGAAAATTTCCCCAGATTTTATGACCTTTGAAGAAAAAGCTGATTGATTTATATAACTTAATTCTATACCCATGGTTTTATTTGTATTGTTGCTTATCAAACATGTTCTCTTCCATTATAAACTAAACCAAATCCTTGCTCAATTAATTTCTGTAAAGTGTTAGCTGATATCATGATAATTAAGATTTTCAAATTCTCTTGATCATTATCTTCCTTGAGTCCTAGAAATGTCTTGGATAGATCAGAAACTCCTGAAACTACCCAGCTGTGAGTATATACTCCAATAGTAGCCAGCAACAGTGGACTCAGAGTAAAAGCAAGGAAAAAAAAGTCAAAACAAACCAAACCAACAGGAATTCTAACTGTTAATATAGACAAATTTTTGCTCAGCTCAGCGAAAAGGAGGCAGACAATTGCAAAGGACGCCACAGTGATCTTTGGTTCTTTACTCTTACTACTGCAATCCTGAACGCTTTGACTAGCCATACACACGCTCAATATTTTTTACAGGATAAAGGTCAAGTTGAAAAAAAAAAAAACAACAAACCACTTCCAGGAAAACAATTTGAATGAGTACTGCAAAGAAGCATTTAGGAACGCAGCTCCATCCTTGTACCTTCTACCCGTTTGATACCAGAACAGATTTTACAAAGATGAGAACTGAGATTTCTTCTTTATTATTATGTAACAGATATACAAGAAAAAGGACAAAAGTTTTTTTCCCCACATTATTATTTTTATTATAATAAAATTAGCCGAAGTGTCTTGCAATTTAAATTAATATTGCAATAGATACTTCTGGCAAAACCCCTCTTCTGAATACATCAGCAAAAATGTTGCTACCTGACAGCAGCACTAGCACAACTTTATGCCCACAGTAACTTGTGCAGTCTGAGAAACCATGTGCCACAAAGCAAAATTCTATACAGATTCTTTACTTGCAGTTTGGGTTGAAAGGGAGACCCATTCCCATTCATGTACTGCCATCCCTTAGCCAGTGAAGGGTAAGCACTACAGTTTTATGTGACACAGTGTTTTTAGCGAACTCACTTGTTGACATTCATATTGCCAGAAAGATGGGCTAGAAATTATATTTCCAGACAGATACATGTATAGTTAACGTTTTTATACATGCATATAGTTAGTTATATACTTCATATTTGTATATTTTTAATTATATCTCTGTGTGTAAATAAATGTATGTATATACAGGTACACATTTCATCTGAAGTTACTCTGAAAGAGTTAGAGACTCCTAAGTCAAACAGCTGGATAGAATTATTTCACTTGATTTGATATAACATTATTTTTTCAGAAAGTTCCAGTTACTTGATTGGTATTTCTGGTCTAAGATGTCCTTTAGACTAAAGACAGGAATGAAACTACTGCCACTGGTGTACTGCTGTTCCTCTTTTCCTTCCATTCCCCAGTTCCAGAACTGTGCAGTAAGGCCTGAGATCTATAATGTGGGTCAAACAATTTTAAATATTTGCTTGATAAGCCACAGATGTAGGAAACCAAAGTTTAAGCTCCCTCACTCTCTTCTCTTTTACAGTATGTCTCTCCATCACAGAGCTAAAGTCAGTAAGCGTATTCCACTTTGCCATCCACCAGAAAAGGCACAACACAGCCTGTAGCCTACTGGTGACAGATTCTTCCAACTTGAAATACAGAAGATGAGGTTCACGTTCACACTTCAAGTTAGGTACGCACAGGACCAGAACGTGACTTACCTAGCACAAGTACCTGATGACTCTTTCTTTCTCCATCATCTTCCCTACACCGTCCCTTGGAGTTGCCAAGACTTAAATAAATGCTAAATACCACTGTGTGTCTAAATGCTTCGGAGAGGCCAAGACATCTAGAAAATGAATTGCAATATAAGCAAATCACAGCTTCTGAGGGGAGGGATGTTTGCCACAACTTCCAGTGCTTCTGAGGACATCAGGAGCAGGAGGTACCCAGGTACCTCAGAAAGACAATTTTGGGTGTTACTTCTCCATCCCATTGAAACACCACTTCTACCTGAAGACAATTTCTGATATTTCTGAAGAAATAAAAATAGTCTACAAACAGCCATTTAGTTACTAGGGATAAAAAGATTTCTACCTGACCTATGCAGGTGACTGAATGAAGATGTGAAGCATGGGTTCCATTAAATCACTACACTGGTTTAAAAATGAAGCTTTCTCCATGATTTGTAAGCATCCCAAAAGCAAGGCCAGGAACACTGTTCACTGATTGGACCACGAATAATGCAAATGAACATCAGCATTCAGATTTCAAAGTTGAGGAGAACACCATATAGAAACCATTTTTTTCTATACTTACATGGACATGAGAGATTAATTAAAAAATGCACTATTAAAGCTGACTTTGTAAGAAGCAGTCATTTGCGCATTTGAATCAGACCAGACCTTAAAAGCCATTTCACTTAGTTATAAATTTCTCCATCCCTGATACATTTTTTTTTAAAAAAAAGAAACTATACAAGTACTTTTCCAAAATTATAGGCTTCCTTCTGTTTGCAAAAACCTATAGATAGTTTCATAAGTTTAGTTTTCATCTACTTAAGCTTGCTTAGGCAAAAAAAACACCTCACTTATTCATAGAGTAAAAGTTTCCCTTAAGTATACCTATATATTGCTAGTGCAACGTTAATAGTTCTGAAGATTTTGCTAAAATAACAGTTTCTTTCATAAAAAAGCACCAGAAAATAAATATTTAAGACTTTAGTCTCTCCCATTGCCAACTGTACCGTCTCTCTTATTCTGCACTCTATATTTCGGCAGAGTTTTTCTATTCAGGAGTTAAAATAAGGAATACAAACACAATCAGTAAAAAGGTGAGAGATTTAGTCTTTGATACAGATAGGTAAGAACTGTCAGGGAGAACCTTTTCCTTAGAAATGAGTAGAGAGGTATCTCTACAGCCCCTTCCCCCCCTCTCTTCTTGGAAAGTGTAGATATGAATTGAAATTTTGGAAAATGCCGATGGACAGAGTATACTGCACCCATGAACTGCGAAAGACAATGTCTATGTATGATTGCCCACCAGTAAGACTACTCATGTATCCATGGGCTTAAGTATCTACACATGCACAGACAGACACACCACCAAGTTGCTGCGGAATGACTTCACAAAATGGACGTAAACCTAAAACCTGTAAAAACTAGGTATAAAACATATACAGAGCAACTGGGGAGATGAAGGCTGTGATAGATCTCAGATGACATAAGGCATGCCTACAACAGCAAGCAGGGTGGTCAGGAGGAGAGGATTTGTGCAACAAAGTGGTCACTGGTAAGGCCCCAAAGTGCACACCATAAGCATTTCAGGGCATTTTACTAAGATGAGATCTAGTCCGGTCCTGTGGACCTTCTGCTTCGGCAGGAGGGTTGGGCTAGATGACCCACAGACGTCTCTTCCAACCCCTAATATTCTATGATTCTATGATTCTATGATTCTGGGACTCCTGAAAGGAGCCCAGTTCACGTGCTCCAAAACTGTTTTGCAAGGCAAGTTGACAGACAGTAATCGAGGCGATGGGGAGATTTCTTTTCCAAGAGGAAGCCTCTGCTGTGAACTAAAACATTATCTCAGGCACACAGCACTGTATTCTGGATTGTATGTGGAAGAGAAATAGCAGATGCTCATCTCTCTTCCACAATGACAATGGAGTTAGTTTACAGGTTTCTCAAACAGCCGTTTTACATTCTTTCAATTTCAATCACACATATTTAGTTGACATAATGCTTGCAAAATGCAATTTAGACATACCTCACTGTAGAATACTAAACTATTGCATTTTCCTTTGGTGAAAAGCCGATTGCAACCTGAGCACAGTAGTTCAGTAGGTGAGGTTTCAAAGAGGCAACAGAAGTAGAACGCATTAGTATCACTTAGAAAAACAGCAAAATAAAATATTGTGGGAGTTTTTCTTAACTGAAATGTTTCACCAGTTCATTTCTTGCAAAAGGATTTTATTTGAAAGAATGAAACATAGCCGCTGCTTAAACGGTTTGTCTCTAGGCCAAGGAATAATCTCTGTGCTGAATGGGCACAGCACTTTACATAGTTGATGATTAAATGATAATGGCAGCATTTCAACAAAAGCAACATTAACTGCTTATAGAAAAAGCAGAAGTCACGTGAGAGAAGTGAAGATCATGCTAGATCATGCTAAGGATTTCGAAAAGTTGAAAAGCATTTTGCTTATATTTCCTTGCTATCACAGAGACGAAGTGAGAGATCACTTCTTCTCTGCGTCTTCCCACTTTCATGTTAATTTTTGTCTGCATCTCTTACTGATTTTGCTGTTTCTTGCTCTCTATTTATACACGTCTTCTGGAAAGGGAAGATGTTATCTGGGCTTTGTTGAAAGGTAGATGTTCCCAGTATTCATAACAGCAGGTCTGAAGTAGCCAAGTTACTGTTAGAGAGTATTTTTATATCAAAATATTCTAAAAAGTATGCCTCTGGAGGTTTTCACTAGGAGATCACATGATACTTGGAGTTTCTACTGTATTTCACTTACATTTTTATGCCCACTTGAACCTGAAAACCAATCAAGTTTTAGAAAAACAGGAGAATAAATATGTGCATGAAACTGCACAAATGCTGCACGTGAAAGGCAGCATAAATGTGCATCTCTTGCATTTACAAGTAAATTCATGCGAGTTCTGTGCCACACAGAGGACAGGATGGTGGTCATAATACCCAAAATATTGTGCCATAACTTTCATACAAAGCATTTCACTTCATGTTAGAACTTTTTCAGGCTTAAGAAACCAGCGTATTTTTTGGATACTGGTCCACAGAAAAATTTTAAAGCTGAGGCTATCCAGGAAATAATAGAGATTTACAAAAAAAATCTGGGAAGACAGAAACGAGTGTGGAAAATCCTCTCCACAGTTCTATCACTCTCCAAGGAAAGAGAGCCCAATTTTGAGACATTTGCCACCACTTCCTTCACAGTCAGGAAAATTTATCTCTCAAGCAAAGAAGTAAACCCAGGTGTCAGCAGCAGAACTCAATTTCATATTCATATAATAGTGCCTTGGAATAAATTCAATTGCAACATCAAATTTCTCTCCTTTACTCTTTGGTAGCTTAATAAAAACTTGCTGAGATCTAGGCTTCATGCAAAACTTTATGAAAGGCAAAGAAATAAAGATAATCATCTGAGAATTAATAGACGTCCCCAGTGATGTCTTACAAAGGTAAACAATGATTAAACCACTTATTTCTGTGCAGTTTGTGATTTTACAATGCAAACAAATTTGAACTTAGAGAAAAAAAAGATTATGATGGAGCAATAAACTGACAAGATTTTTTTCAGTGTAATCATGCTGTACACATTAAAGAAATATTACATGCAGATATTATACAGTTATTTCTAATACCTCCTGCCCCACCAAGTGGACTAATAGTGTTATTTTTTATCATAAATGTGTATTTTCTTTTTCTTTCAGGACTAAATGAAGTATATGTTCCCATAGCAACAAAAGCTAATTCTTTCCAAATTTAGGTCTGAGTCTTTTATACTGAATTCCATGGAAGCTTACTTTCATATGAATTTTTGAAATGTGCTGTTATACAGGCAGTTTTAATCTGCAAAGCTCAAAGATTGAGAGGGAAAAAATCAGTAATCTACACATGGCATAATATGCACATCCATAAATGTACCATAAACTTGAATTTCTCAATGCTTTATATCCTCTAAAAAATCTGTTTAACATGTCTGCTGCTTTTTGCAAATTTTTTGTTCCACAATATAAGAATGGTTGTTAGACAGTTTACAGTTTTCTAACAGAGAGCCTTGCAAAATGTGATATACAGTGAGGTCCAACCTTCTAACAACAAGAACAGATATTAGGGATATTTAATTCAGACAAGCAATTAAATACTGGTTTATCAAATGAAGTAAATAAGACTAGAGAAGACTTCCAAAGACAAGAGCAAGAGGCCTAAAACAAAAGCCAGCTCATGCTCCAGAACCTTAAGGAAAAACTTGCTACAGTATTTCTAAGATGGGGAGAGTTCCAGGTATAGAATAACTGTCTTCAATTAATCAAGAACCTTCACAATTAATTTGTCTTCCCTTTTTAAAACAGTATTGTCCACGTCACCTTCACCCTTCACAAAGAGCGCCAGAATTCTTTCCCTTGCAGGCAAAGGAGTCCCTTCACTCTTCTCACAGGAAGGCCATCTCATGGTTTGTCCTTTCCCACCCATGTTTTCACTCCAAATTTTCAAAGACTAAGTTACTTCATTAATACTAAGTACTGAATGCTTGGCTGCAATGATAATGTTCTATTATAAAATTTTAAAATAACTCAGAAAAAGGCCAAAGCATATGCTCAAAAGTAACCTTAATTTAGAACTATGCAAGTCAGAGAAAAATTTATTGTAGTAGAAGCTGAAAGGAAAGTTAGTACTAATTCCTATTTTTTGGCTACAGGGGGTCTCATTAATTTTCCATAACCAAGCAATTTTCACTGTATTCATAACAGATAAAGTCCTCCCATCTCCCTCCTGTATTAGAATGTGTTTTATAATACATCAGTATAACACAGCATTTGTAATAAAGTTTCATGATTTCTCAGAAAAGGCAACTTCTACATACCATTTAAATTGTAATGCCCATTCTTTCTAGGGACACCCAAAATCACTACTGTCTATCTAACAACCTCTGTCCATTGATACATGAAAGATTATTGATACAATAAAACATCAAAATATTTTGAAGATTATACGTTCAAAAATGTATTCAACTAGAAGATGAAAGTATCTGCTAAATATTCTGGTGTCAGTGCAATTATGCCTCAAAGTATCTTGACATTAACACAGTAACGACCAGTAACTTGGAAATTGCTTTATTCTACTTTTATTGAAATTTTACTCTGCTTTGTTTCGTCCAACCGAGGAAGCAATATATCTGGTAACAACACGAAAACTGCAGAACAGCAGTAGATACAGTGACAGATGTGGCTTCATGCAACAAGGAAAAGACAAAGTAGCATAGTCCACAGGAGAAAAACAGCAGGTTGCTTCATGTAATTCTCTGAAATCACAAAAATTTTTCTTTCCTTATTAGGAGGATGAGTAGGAGCATAGCCTAGTAGTCAGCACAAAATACAGAGCAGGATACCCATTGTGATGCATTCTGTCTACAAATACGGTATTTTTCCAGCAAAGCATAATATCTAAGCAAATTTACTGAACTGCAGTCCAAGTGGCCAGTGTTCTTTAAGAGGTTCTGAGACTTTCCACAGCCACAGGAACAGAGTAACACAAAATGTGTTTGTTGCAGTTCTGTAGCAGCAAAATATATCCCTTTAAGACGACTGTATACTACGTATCTCCTATCCTAAAAAGAACATACTGACTGAAGGCTCACTCTTTTAAAAATAATTAATGAGATGTTTTGAAAAGCAACTTTAGATTACTAAAACACTATTTTAAAAAAATGTTATTCTTTCCTGCTCTTAAGATATGAGAGTTTTCATCTTCCTCATTATAAGAGTACTGCATTCAGGTGATAGCTGCTAAAAATGTACATCATTCATGCCCTCACAGTCTGAAACATTAGGAATGATGGGCTCAGTTCCGGTCTCAAACATCTAGATAAATCCCACCATTAATCACATAGCAAGGCTCCAATGTTTTTTTTATGAGGTATTCCTCAATATGTGCTTGCATTTCAAAGACCGATATGGGTATACATGCAACATAAGCCTTGAAGACATCCAGGATGTCTTCCAGGGTTATTTGATCTTTAAAAGTTGTCATTAAGCCAGGCTCACAGAATTATGCAATAACACCAGGAATGGCCATTGCAAAGCATCAGCTGCTTTAGCTCACGCTACTGTAATTTTACTTACATATCACAAGGCAGCAAATCCTGAAATAAGGACTCTTATATACTGGAAGAATTTTTGAAGAGTTGACAATTTTTTAAGACCTTAAAATCAGTATAATCTAAACTGTTTACCTCGTTACACTTCAGCTCCTCTGTGCCAATTAAACCTCCCAGACAAACCACACAGAATTAGAGAGATATACTGCTGAAGCCTTTTACATTTTTACTCCCTTTTCAACATTCAGTCCTGAATTATGCATTTAATACGAACTCAGAATCTCTTTAAATAACCCATCATCTTTTATTTAGAGATAGCTTAACATCAAAAGTCCTTTTAGGAGGATTTGGTTTACATTTTTAAAGAGCAATATTTCCTTTGCAGCCAAGCCTAAAGTGGTCTTACTTAAGAGCAGTCTTAGCTTCTTTCAGGAGGTTTTATTGGATTTGCACTAGTGGTAGTAAAAGCTGTTTCTAAACTTCTAAATCAGTAACAATACACTTTGTTCATCTGTATTTGCCCCAATGTTAATAACTCTTCAAGCTAAAAACCAGAAACTAAACCCCCCAAAACGCCAACAACGCACAAAAACATTTATTTCTATGGATTTCTCTTCCTTTCTATATACAGTGTTTCCAGAGATGATCAATATGGCAATTTTGCTGCCAACCCAGAAGGCTAATTACCACTCATTTTGAGAGACTCAGGGAAGAAGTATTGAAGTGTTCTGAAAACGAGTCACAGACACTCATTAAAGGGCCCTGGAATATGTTTCTTTGCCTTTTCCTTGGGAAAATAGGCACATCATTATGGTTTATGTGAAGAGGTTGGGTGGTAGCACCAGTGAAATTCAAGTAGGTGTGGTGTAAAGGCAGTGACTTCCAAGTATTTAGCTGAAGGAGGACATCATATCATCATGAATATACTTTGTTTTGTGTATTTGTAACTAATTTCTCTTAGCTTGAAAAGAGTAGTTCTGCAGTGGATTTCTGTGGCAGGGCAGATGTCCCTCCAATGCACGTGTTCAGGATATCCCTCCCCACACTTCTTGTTAAGGGTTAAAGAGTTTATGAGTTTACCTTTGGGACTGTTTCTTAGTGCCTCACAAGCAAGAATGAAAATAAAACTGTTCATCCCTTCTGCATTCAAATCATATTGAATGCACATGTTCACCACATCATCCTCTCAGATGGTCTGTGCTAATCTGTGGGTTTTTAAAAGAAATCTCTGCCACCTGTGCAAGCCTGCATGTGCTAGAAACAGTCTTCATGGCTGGGGTAGCATCCAACAGCAGATTTTTCTGGCCTTGATTGTTGCAGTGTGCTTGAGAGAAAGGGCTGTCCTCCAGCAGCAACTGCTTAGCATTTAGTTAAACGTGTGTTGATTATTCCATCCTTGACAGAAAAAGGTGAGTGGCCCAATGGGAGAAAAAAGGTGTTTTACAGAAAGGATTCAGCAAGGAACAGGCAAAGAGGAGGTTGCTAAGACAAAGGAAAGAAAAAAAAGTCAAACAATGTTTGGGGAGGAAAGAACTAAAGACTTTGAATACGCCGTTAAAAAAAAACACCCTAAAAAAAAAAAAAAACCACAAAAAAACCAACAAACTCCCCAACCCTGTATTGTTGAATCCATGACTTCTTGGCATCGTATTGTAAATTTCCAGGGAAGAAGATGTTTTAAGTTTCACTACTAGCGGCCGAGCACTTTAGTGAATTTTAGATCCTTGCAGAATTTCTTCTGGCACACATATTTTCTTTGTGCCACATCTGTAGCCATGCAGGCACATGATCTGCTGGATTAAGCATATTATAGGCTCTTGTAGTACACCCACAGATGCCGATTGCTCTGTTATATTTACTGCAGTGCAACTGGAGAGATGCCGGCAGGTTTAGACAGTGCTCAGGCACAGTCTAGATCCACTGGGTATATTTTAGGAAGCAAACTAGAAATTATATGTTCAGAAAAAAATATAATGTCCAAAGTCAGAAATCTTGCATAGCTTTCCTACAGAACTCCTTTATACGGCTCAGATGTGTAGTCCATTACAAAACAGCAAAATGAAAGGCAAGGTTTGCCAAGGTAAGCGACGTGGGACATCCCTGGTTTGAGACTAGCACTTTGGGTCTTTAAGAGAAAATATATGACAAATTAACAGGACAAAAGTTACAAAGAATGCTCTTGGGGGCCAGTGGGGAAGAACGCTGTTACGGATTTTCTCACTACACTATTAAAACACACTTTCCATTTCCATCTTGGTTTAATCCAGTGTAGATCCTTGTTATATCTGACATTTCAGAGGCTCCTCTGTATAGTGGAACAGCCCACATAAATAAGATGGAAGTTTCATGTAACATTAACTATTTAAGATAGCATTATTGCTGTCAAAACATGTACTTATTAGAAATGGATAAGTGGAAAGGAAATCATTCTATTCTTCTCATTTTATCCATCTCACAATTTCTAATTAGAAGAAGCCTGTATCTCAAATGCTCTGGCTTTTGGAATTAAAGGACTGCAGCTCCTATGATAAGCTCTTCCCTCATCTCAAAATCCAAATCATTTAATGTGCTTAATCTACTTAAATTTATAATACTTAAAAATGTAATTTAAAAATACTAACACAACTCTTTTTTTTAATAAAAATAAGCATACAGCACATCAGTGAAAATTTTTTCTAAACTGCTTGAAAGTTTCAGTATCAGTCTCATATATAATTCTAAGAGTACAGGAGGATGTCTAGCAAAAGTGGCTAGATTTGTTGTGTGGCATAACTATATTTCAAATCATAGGGTAGATTTTACTAAGAAATAAAGCCTGCTCTTTAATAACATTGTATTTTAAGTACATAGAGATACCTGAGGGGAACAGTGAGAGCAGGTATTATAGAGAATTTTTTCTGCCCTGATATCAAAGCAATGCCATGCTGCACATCTTCACATCAAGCAGGTTAAAAATCAAGTATCTGAAAATATCTAGCCTCTCCAAGTGACTCAAAACCACCTTTAAAGAGATATTTTTTGCAATATAACCATAAGATGCTCTTCCTGAGGAGCATTTAAAAATATGGTCTTAGAAACTTCAGCAGCTTCCTTTGAAAGATCATCCTATATACAGCACTTAATTTCAAAGAATTGCAGTTACATTCACTATTAGCAGAATTCAACAGAATATGCCTAGTCCAACATGTAACAGGATTTTACTTCATTGTTTTTACTGAAAAATCTTCATTAAAAAAGCAGAGTTGATATTGCTAGGAAATTTTAAGACTTCCAGGTATGTTAACATCTTTGAAAACAAAGCAAGAAAGCTTTCTATAGCAAAATTTTTAAAATCACCCTATATATATAACATGAGCTAATCATATGATAATAGAACAAGATGAAGTACTAAATATTCTGAGGGACACTGTTCTTATTAACTAAGGAGTAAGTATGACACCTCCATTAAATACCAAAGTATCAAACTGAGTATCAAGTACTTAAAGGAAATTTGAGGGTTTCTGAAGTATACACTAGGCGACAGCTTGCCTGAAGAAAAAAGAAAATATGTTTCAACTTGCATTATAATTGTTTTAGAATAATGCTAATCTGTTGTAAAAGAATATGCTCAATTTTGTGCAACAATTTTTGCTTTTTCTAGAAAAGGACTGAATTTAAATTAAAAGTCTCAAATCCTATATAAAACAAATAAAAATCAACATGTGAGGGTCCCAGCACAAATAAAATCTTGTTTTTATACTTCTAATTAGAAGTTTAGCAGTTTTGTGGTTTTCAGTGAGGCAGGCTAAACCTGTTCACAGCAAAGGTCCTTCTAAAGGGCTTCATCAAGAAAAGCTCTGGTCCCTGCAAGTCTCCGGGTACCTACTATTTCACTGTCCTTTGCAGCTTTAGAGTCACAGTTTAGCGGGTGTTTGGGAGTTGCTTAGCATGCACTTTTATGCGGTGAGATAAACTTAAAATCATGAAGTGTGCCAGCAATGCCAATCACCTCAACAAAGATGAACAGAAGACAACAAGCTAAAATGATCTTTGAATCACATCACCTTGCTCATCCATTTGCAACCAGATAAAAAATAAAGAGCAGAGGAAGAATTACTGTGATACATCACGCCCATAATACTGCCATAGGTGTCAGCAGCCTGATGACACTCAGACCTACAATCCCAACATAGCAGCATGCAGTTTAAGGTGTAGGGTGATGGCAGTAAGACCTTCCAAGCTCTTACAGTGATCATCCTTTGGGGAAAGGAGATATTTCACTATGTTATGATCCACACATGAGGCACTTTTTAATGTTGGGTTTTTTTTTTGTGAGTGAACGCTGGTTCAGTACACACCATTGACCTCAACTAATCTACGTGAATTTGGATACAGTAAACCACTTCTCAGTGATACACACTGAGAGTACTTTAAAATACCCTTCCAAAGCCACTGCTCTACAGGTCAGAGGGAAATGGGGAACACAGCTAGAACCGACATCTACCGAACCCGGGTAAACCTGTCACATTGTACTTGCTGGAAAATAAGTTGTTCCAAAGAACATGTTCAACCAGCTTGAGAAACATTTGTGAAAAAGATGAGAAAAAAAGAAAAGGTCTTAATAAGAGAGTAACCCATGACATAGTTCTCCAGTAATTTGAAAACAATATATATATATATTCATACATGGACATGAGTATAAAGTACAAAAATATGAGCCGATGATATCTATGGAAAGGTAAAGCTCAGTACCAGGAGTAACTGTCACAACAGTTCATGGGATTATGAATTGCTGTTCAGAACAAGTCATCTAGCCTAATCCAAGCCCCATGTGGTCACAATGACAGGATTTCAGGCTAAAGTTATTCCCGGTTGGCACCCGGTCATCCGCCGTGGGCAAGGTAACCCTGTGAGTGGCTGCTGGAGAGAGTCTGCCCATCGCTGCTCCTCAAGGCTCTCCCTATGCTCAGTCAGTAAGGTTTATGTAATCCTGAAATGTGAAACAGCTGTGGATTAATTAATTCTCAAACTATATTTGATAGCTTGAAACACTTCTCTACACTTTCCTAGTCTTCTTCCCTAGTTGGAGAGGGATGTGGAGAGACAAAGTGTTAAAGAAACATTCTGCCACGTTGTCCATTTTTTGTGTGTAAGAAGGTTCCCAAAAACAAGTAAATTGATATCTTTTTGTGTGCTGTGCAATAAAATTTGCCATTTGCCATAAATATACAGATTTTTTTTCCTTAAAATCAGTAGAAAGAAAAAAACCCAGTAAAATATTTACTGTTAGTAAAAGTCTAGTGACAAATAAGTGTTATCAGTTTATTCTTGTTAATTTAGCACAACAACAACAAAAAAATTGCTTTAGTAGCAGTACTTTTTCCTAGTAAAAAAGGTATTATTTTAAACCATACATTTAAAATGTGTAACTCACTTCTGGCAAGCATATGGGCTCTGATTGTCAAACATATGCCATAAATTCATAGGCAGAGCCAGGGCAAATCATTTGACCTTCTTGTGCCTCAGACAATCCAGCTGTAAAATTAGATGAAAGCAGAACTGAAAAGCAGATGCTACTGCATCCAACTTGAGCTTTCTTGAACAAACAACATCTTAAAAGAGCAGAATTAATGTGTTGTATGAACTGCAATATTTTATTTGATGCTTACTGGTACAATCTCTAAATTAAAATGAAAAACTGAAAAATTTTGCAAGCCCACTGCAGGTATTATATTCACTTTCCTAATTTACGAATTCCTGCCATGCTTGCAAAGACAGGCAGTAGATACCTGGAGAAATGAGCCTACTGGCCTTTGGCAAGGAGGGTTTGGCAGGAGTAAGTAGGGTGGTGCAGTCTAAACCATCTGCCACAGCCACTCCGGACCTGTGAGAGCTTAGAGGGGCATCCAGAGAGAAGGCCAGGCCAAAGCACACGACATATGCACTGATTTAATTCGTTTTCTAGGCAGTCAGCCATCCCAGAAGCTCTAGCTGGAATTTGAAATTCCTCTTTCCTCTCATGAAGGCATAGAGAAATCTACTTTTTGCTCAGATCTGGGTTGCCAGCTTCTGCTGGGCTCCGGCGTGCTGGCAGCCGATGACCACTAGCTTTTTGCCATGTCCCACCCTGCAGGCTCTGCCGTCCGTGCCAGGCAGAATCGGCCACACCGATGCTACCACGGGTGAGCACCGCTCGTACCGTGCCTGTGCAATCCCTGGTGGCAGAGCCCCCAGAAACCCTAAAACCAGAGTTTACTCTCAGGCAGGCAGGCAGGTGGAACGCGAGCAGTGGCAGCTGCAGACACCCATGTGGGAATGTAAGTTTCCACCTTGCTGGTTTTGGACTTGCTAAGAAGTTTATGTTTGGAAAATGTTTAAAAATCCTGAAGGCAATTTAAAAAAGGAAAAAGACCCTACACACCAGAACACACAAGTATAACTCGAGTCTGCTTGTTTCTACTTGAACTTGGAGTATACACTACTCCTATCAGCACAGCACTTAAAGAGTTTATTTCAAAGGTGAATGAGGCAAACATCTCTGAAATTAGAATCATAGAATGCTTTGGGTTGGAAGGGACCTTTAGAGGTCATCTAGCCCAACCCCCCTGCAGTGAACAGGGACATCTTCAACTCAACCAGGTTGCTCAGAGCCCTGTCCAACCTGGCCTCGAATGTTTCCAGGGATGGGGCCTCCACTACCTCTCTGGACAATCTGTTCCAGTGTTTTGCCACCCTCATGGTAAAAAGTTTCTTCCTGATATCAAGTCTAAATCTACCCTCCCCCAGTTTAAAGCCATTACCCCTTCTCCTATCACAACAGCCCTTACTAAAAATATTTTCCCTATCTTTCCTACAGGCCCCCTTTAGGTACTGGAAGGCCGCAGTAAGGTCTCCCCGCGGCCGTCTCTTCTCCGAGCTGAACAGACTCAACTCTCGCAGCTCTCTGTCTGCACCTCTTCTGTTGACCTCACTTTCTGGAGGTAGAGAAATTGTGTTTTGATTATTTTCAAGTCCATAATTTGGAACTAGCAAATAAACAAAAAACCCTGAGAAGTTTCACCTAAGGAAGAGTGAAATTAAGTGCGTTGCATGTTTTTTTTCTATCCTATTTGATCTACTGACTATGTAAAGTACTCAACGAATTCAGCCACAGCTGCAAGCCATGTTTGCCTTACTCACTTTTCCAAACCGGAAACTATTCCCTGTTTAGTAAATGAATGGCCTTCCCCTGCCCCAGAGGTGAAGGGTGCTTGCTTAAGCCAAGCAAACATAAAACAGGTTCTGACATTGCTGTAGATATTTTAGAGTACGAAGTACAGCCGTATGGGGTCCTCACTGATGACTCTGGGTCTAAGACATATTATAATTAAACACAACTGAGCCAGAACACTAAAATGGGTTTTAGCGTGCTTTTGTTTTTTTTTAATAGTGCCGTCTGACCACGCCAAGAGGTGTAGTTCTCATTACAACTAATAAGGAAATGCTAGCAACTAGTGTAGTGTACTTTTGGTGGCAGCAAAGAAGATGAATTCTTCCTAAATATGTTAATCCTGGATTTTGCCCTACAGGACTAAACCTGATGGAAATACGTTTGCCCTATAAACCTCCTGACACACACCTTTGGCGCTGTTTATGAGGAAGCAGTTATTGTATTCATTATCCTGTCATTCTGAAATTTAATTCATGTAATAATATCCAATATCATGTCCTAAGGGCATATTATATTTTTAGATAAAGATTTTATTATTATTATTTAAAAAAAAAAACCTTTATTTTTAACAAATTTGCATGAGTTCTTGTCATTTTATCTGATTTGGTTCTTCCATGGAACTAATCCATCACTTGGTTACTAAGATAGCTTTTGCAACTGAACACTGCTTTGCCAGAGAATGTATGCATATTTTATATCTCCTTGAAAAAAGAGTTTAAAGAATAGTGTGAATTCCCTAGAAAGCAAGCTGTAGAGAGATGAAGCCAAATTCTTTGTTAATAAATGTCACAGTTTGATCAAAAAATAAAATAAAGGGAGGAAAACTGCAAGCTATATAACAATAACCAATTCAATCAGAAGGGCAAAGACCATATTTTGTTTCACTGATAAGACAAAATACTACACATTTGTTCTTGCCTGTTTGGATTATGTAAACTCTCACAAACCAACTTTATCTACATAAGTGTATGATCTTAAAAAATCAGTTTTGATAAAATATGATCTTACACTAGATGTACAAAGACACTTTTTAGAGAATGAACAAATAAAAAGACAGCATTACTTATTTTGCAGAGAAAGAAGACTGCTGGAGGTTCAAACAGGATTAAACCCTGCGTTAATTCCCTAATACTTTGAGCATTGTGGAGAGTTAATATTTGCATGTTTCTAGTTATCTGTGAATTTTAATTAAACATGAATGTTTATGTTAAATGGAGTGGAACTTCATTTGATACTCCAACACAATCCTAAAGTCTTAAACTTCAGGTTAAATGTCTCAAGTAGTTCAAGGGTTGTCTTAGTAGAGAACAATAGAATTTCATTTCTTTGTAGCAATATTTTAGTCACTGGGACAGCTTGTTTAAAGGAGAAACAGACTAGAGCAATGAAATTCTACTTCACATGATATGGAGCTACCCCTTTTGGAGGGGATTCTTGGATTCATGGTTCCGGCTCAGCCATTTTAGCCTCAGTATCTTAGTTCAAATATTTATCTGGACACAGCTTGTTTGTGTAAGAGTAATTTTTGAGACGCTATTTGAAGTCCTTCCCCAAAAGCTTTACTATTCTCATCAGAACAGTTTATGGTCCAAAAGAGGTCACACAGTTAAGTCATCTTTTTGGAGGGCCAAGAAACAGCTTGTAGCTGAGAAGCTGCCTAAAAAGAGGTCTGCTATGGCAAAATATGGACAAGCTTCACAGAGCATGCAGCTGTAAGTAACTGAGTGGAGAGTTTGTCTACATGTTTGTCCCCACGAGACATTACAAAATAGCTTATGTGCAAGGGGCGGAATGCCACTTGCACTTGCATCTTCTGGACTAGGGTAGAAGACAGGCTAAAAATAGATGAAGTGAATAAGAGCAACATCCTTACAAAAGTTTTAGTCTTTTCCTTTCTTCTTCAGTGGTTAGGATCTGTTTTGTACTTGCGGCCTTACACCTAGTTGAATGACTATGCCTGAGATGCTAACGTAGCGCAGCTGATGGCCATCAGCTTCAGCTCCATCTGGCTGTAGGTTTATCCAAAAGAATAGCAAAATCCAAACAGAAAAAAAAGCTATTTGAGGGAACAAGTAAAGACACTAAGGTTGCTGTGCTGAATGGAGTGCTGAATAATGCTTATTAGTAAGGGGTGGTCATCTACATAGAGCATGTCCAGGTATTCCTTTCTGCCAGAGAAGGCAGAAATGGGATACATAGCACTTCACTACTGACAAACCTGTGGGTTTGTAGTAAGATGGGCTTGGGTATCCTGTGTTGCATGGAAGCAAACCAGGAAAAATTTTTTTGTTAGCACTAGTTCAGTGTAAAATGTGAAGTTATTGTGGCTAATGCATTTCTTATTCCTGAAAAATTAGCCCTGTAAGCACACAAAAACAATATCTCAAATCAGGAATGTGTCCAAGAACATAAATGGCTTAAGGGTGCAGCTAAGTTACAGATTTCATAGTCTAAGGCAGGGGCCTTCAGTAGGCTTTGGATGGCCATATGGGAGAGAAGATCATCCAGGAAAAGGTGGAAAGTAAGAAAAACCTCAGAAAAATCATCTTTGATATCATGTGCAAGGCTCCTTCAGGAGCCGCTGGAAAACCTCCAGATGAGGGGCAGAGAAAATTCGAACTCTTTACTTTCATATAACCAAGAAGCAGTTTTGCACATCCCTAGATCTTTAGTCTCCCTGCAAATTCTATAAGGAACCTACTATTAATTAGGAAAGTTATTCTCAGAATTCAATACTGTATAATATTATGATCATTCTTCCAGAATACGTTAGTGTACAATATTACAATCATTATTCAGCCACCAAATCAAAAGAAAAAAAAAAAATAAGCAGACTGACTTTAATGGCTAACAGTTCATATTATTTTGGTTCACCTTTTACACAAAAATGAAGATGTGGCAAAAATAAACACAAAGTTCAAAAATCTTTAATTCAAACTTATGGTTGATTTCCAATTATATGAATAATTAATAAAATATTTTAAAAAAATATCGGCATCAGTTCATGAAGTAAATGCAGACCAAAGCCATCATACGTTAATAAAATATTGAGCTACATAATACCTCTGAACTGAGCAGTTTTTTGTTGGGAAGATAAGTTAATTGGTATTCTGACCTTTCACTTTTAGTGCTGACCTGAGGCTAACAGGAAGGACAGTCATTCTGAAAGTAAGTGTGCGATGTGATCTTAAAATTTTTATTGTCTCAAACAGTCATCTATATTCTTAGTCAAATAGCCTGCAACAGAATTAACCCTGTCTGTGGCTATCTAGTGCACTGAGGCTATGTCAAGGTCTTCTTTTATTATTTATATTTTTTTGTTCGATTTCGCTGATGTTTGTTTTGCCGGGACCTGACTGATCTCACTTGAAACTGTTCCATTTATCCAGATATGACAAAGTTCAAAGACCGTAAACATGCAAGGGGTGGCAATCAGTCACTGGAGGAGAGTCGTCTGCCCAATCGATAACTCTGGCCCTGTCCAGCACGCACCGACAAGCAGGATAAGCGTCATCTCCCCTTCCCCCATTCCCCGTTAAATGTACTTGCAAAATGTCACATACTGTGCACTCCAGAGATGGAAATGTTATCACAGCACAGGTCAGTAAACTATTGATGGGACTAAGCAAAGTCTACTGATGTTCAGGGAGGGACGTGTAACAGTTTGATCTAGCAAGGCGACTATTTTGTATGCCAAACACAGCTCTCTCTCTGTGTTGTCTTTTTGGTTCACTTTATAATGCTTCAATGTCAAAGCTTCAGCAAACATGGATCATACTGTAGGCATGTCTGCAGCATATGTTTAAAAAAAATGGAGAAGGGCTTTTTGCACCGTGCAATGTTCTAAAAGATGAAGTTGTATTTTGTCACTCCTTAAAGTGTCAGAGCCCTCATACTGCGATAACTTCATCATGTATGCAAACGATGACTTACAATGACTGGATAGCCAAGTTTACTTATGTCCTAATTATGTCACTGAAAATTAAATGTACAGTAGTTTAAATTGCTTTGATAATGCCTGTAGGGTGACTACTAACAATGAGAGCAATATCAGGTCAGACATTTGGGTCACAGTGTGTCAACCTTTCTAACAAAGTTGGACTCCTTTCATCTGATTTTAGTTTTGTCATAACATAAGTTTTAGATTAGAAGTTAAATTTATATGGGGGAAGAAAAAAAATTAAAATCATTGAGAGCATCCATGTAGTATAGCATTATATAGTGTATAATTTACACTAGAAAACTACACAAGAAACCACCTGAAACTGCAGACTTATAGAGTCCACCCCACCACTGCAACATAAGACAGGCTTGCAAGAAAAGCCCCTCATCTCTTTATGGATGGACCAAGGGCTAGTTAAAATGGAAGCTCATATTCTTGCTCATGTTGCTTTGACAGAGAAAGCAAAAATCATTCTGATGTAGTTCTGAGAAAAGGGTCAACACTGAATATCTCCTACACACAAATGGATAATGCAATACGGGTAGCCATGGGACAATCTATATTATCCTTGTAGATATTACAAACCCCACCTACCATATGTCACAAGGAATTTTGTTCCTTCCAAAACCCTCTCTTCAGGTCAAAGTGATTTCACTATCCCCCTCATCAAATAACTTTTCTGCAAATGGTACAGTCTGGACCTCTAAAATATATACTATCTACAGTTTACATATCTTGTATTTATACAAAAGTGTCTGTAGGCACATGTGCATGCATATGCATGTACATGTAGTCACACCATGTGCAAGTACTTTTTACTATATACTTATGATAAAAAGATAAAGAAAAAAAATCACTTTATTACTTTATGACATATTTCCACTGATGGTGAAACTCATCCTCCGAGGCTCATTCACCTGTGCTGGCACCAAGTTGATCAGACACTCCAGAAAGAGGTTTTTGGGGTGAGGATTTCGCTCTGTGTAAGACCGCACACGGCTATTGTTAGTAGATCTGCTAACGAAAAGATAGCAGCAGATGGTACTCTCCAGGCAGATGCAAGAGAACTATGCCTCCTCTGCTAATAGAACATAAGCCAACTTGAAACCAGAAGTCCTGTGAAAATATAAGTGCAATCCTGAGCTTGAAATAATAAGCCTTCTGGATATTCAGAATATATCCATTTTGGCTGCACCAGGATTGCCACACAGCTTTTGTAGTATCCTGCCACTTCCTCTGTGGCTAGAGCTGAGGCTGTGTCTACTTGCAGTCTCCCATATGGATATAGATCATAAAATTGTTTAGCTACAGCCAGGACAGCAAACCAAACAGGCCAGCACTAGGATTTGATGATACACATTGTTGGCATTCTCTTGAAGCACGTTTGGTCTGTACCAACTAGTTTCATATAGAAATTACCCAGGGATAATCTGGGGGACTATCACAGATTAAGAATCACTCTCAGCAGGCACAAGAGACCAAGCCACTCTGCTTTGGGAGGAAGGGGGCGAGAGAGGAAAGGAGGGAAATGAACCATATGGAAAAAGCTGTGCTATGTCTTTTATCTGCAGGGCCCGATGACAAAATTTTCTCCGTCTATTTGACATAATAGACATAACCTCTGAGGTCTATCCTCCAGACTCTGACAAAGCACTTACAGTGAAAGTATCAATAATATGAAGATTCAGCTGCATGGTAATCTGCTTTCTTATAAATACAGTATTCGAAGCAGTTACTTAAGTGAGTACTCATGAAACTATGCCAAAGAAAATAAATAAGAAGCAGATATGTGAAAAAGTTACAGGGTCTAGACATTATTTCGCTCCTGGATCCCAACTGTACTTTGTTTTGATGTTCTGGTTCTGAACCTCAGATATCTCAGCTACTACCCTGCATAAGGCTAGGCTGACAAAATGACCCATTGAAAAATTAAAAACTGAGTTGGGTTTATTGAATTTGAGCAGATGGTTAAAAGGGACATCATGAAAACATTTAAATGCTCAAAGGGGTATTGATTAAATGTAAACCAGATACTTTTGAAGCATTTGGATAGCCCAGACTTATTTTTTAGGGAACACAGAGAAAATAAATTCAACCAGAATACATATCTCATGGAAAGAGTGGGAAACATAAAAATTAATTCAAGTAGAAGTAGGCAGAAATAACTTACATGATAGGGAAAACTTGCTGACTCAATGGAACTTAATAGTAGTACATTTGTTTACTGCCAGACACCACCCTCTGAAATCTAGTGCTCTGATCCAGAACATGAATTCTTCTGCATGTACAATCAAACGGCAATGGTAAAAAGCCTAGACAGTGTGAAGAAAATGGTACAGATGTAATTTTGCAAAGAAAAGCTGAAGATGATTTTGGAAAGCAGAGAAGTGGCCTTTTCTGTGGTTCAATAAAGGTTTTTGCAAGTATGATCTTTCTGTTCTCAACCTTTTTTCTCCCCATCTAATTAATTGGACTGCTAAATTTCTTCTCCTATGTGAATGTTGCATCATCTGCCTGACTTACATTTTGGAACACCTATGTGTCTTTCCCTCCGAGTGTCCGCAAATTCTTGCTCGAATTTACAATTTCTTTGTTTACTATTTATTTTCATAAAAAATTAAGAGCATGTTATCATAATATTAACTCTAAGAAGCTGAAAGAGAGAGTTTTGTTCAGACACCCTGACTGACACAGAGCACACATCACCTTTTGATGGAGAAAAGGGGGTTAAATGTAGTTTAGAAAGGAAAAAAAAAACAAAAAAAAATCCACAAGAAAACATATTGCAAAATCTCCTTGGAGGAAAAAAAAGTTACATCTTCTGTGTTCAATCCTGGACCCCAAATAATCTGAAGACTGTTTAGAAAGGAATTATACTGGATTTGCATGTTTGAAGCTTCTACTATACAATGACCATAGACTGTTATATACATAGATGATCCCCTATGATAAACAAGATAATTTACATGCTCTATCTTCAAGCTACAGTTTTTATATGCTTCCTTAAATAACTGCAAATAGACCTAGACAATGAGCTTGCCTAGGCTTGCAGGAAAGGGCCTCAGAGGCAGAGATGAAAAGAATCACAGCAATAAACAGTTACAGCTATGTAATCAATATGTTAAAAGTGGATCTGAACTTGCTATAATTGTCCATCACTTGGTGCAATGTAATTATGATTGCTAAGAAGATATCACTGGCATTTTTTTGGTCTAAGTGATGCAAATTTGCATCTTGCATAGGAATCACCTCAAAATCATTTCAGTGAATATTTGGTATCACACTGCTCTGTGCGGCTTGTTTCATATCAGAGTCCTGCACAGGGCTGCAAAAATCAGAATACAATTTATACACTTGCCATCTGTGCAGGATATTACTATCATAAAAAATGCACAAACACCTTCTGGGGTGAGATTTCTTGGCAGTTATTACATAAGAGATGCATATTGAAATGCACACTTTAATCTATATGTGTCTAATCCAGAACTGATGGAAGTCAGTTACACAATCATTGTGTATTTTGCCAAGCCCTTGTGTTTAGCAAAACTTTTGCCCAGCCCAGTGATTTTGAGACTCTATTCCCAGCCAGGCCATTCTATACACTCCTTGCCTTTCATCAGTAATTATCAGGGCAAAGTGTTTTTTAAAAAAAGAAGAAAACAAAACAACCCCCCCCCAATACAAAACCCCCAAAATGTCGCCAACCACCACCACCAAAAAAAACCACAACCCACCACATCCTAAGAATAAGCTACACAGTACAAATACGTATCAGCATTGATTACATGAATATTGAACATATTGCACTTCAAAGGGAAGAGAGAAGAAGTCACTGTGCTGAGTACCTGGTCTTCTCCTATTTACCGATTAGTGTAATGTGAAGCTAACCAGATATTTAAAAAAAAGAAGAGAGGAAAAATATAGAAAAGACACTCAAGTCCTGAGAATTTCAATACATCACAGGCTCAAGATTTGCACTTTTTTGGAGTGAATGTGAAGCGATGTGGTGAGGCAGTGCACCTTGCACAACCTCCCAAGAAAGAACCCTATGCCAGGGTATTTACTGTCCAGCCAGGGCGTTGCTGCATGACTATAGTGGGACTGCTCCAGTGTCAGACAGTAGATTGTATCCTATAATTAACAGATAACTTTGCTTTGATAACATGCCAAGAAAATAATAACTTTGCTAGAGCAAAATGTAAAACTCTGACAAAGGGAGGCATCTATCTGTTTCCACAAGCCCCATGGTGATTAGTTTGGCCCTAATTAACAGCAGCTTTCTAAAGTGAGAGATAATTGCTGGCACACATAATGTAGATTTCAATAGCTAAAACGAGCAATAAAGAACATTCACTTTGAAGCTTGCTTGACAGAGTGCTTAGACTACAAAAAGTTAAAGAAGTACCTTGAATATAGTTGATAAATGAGATTCCTTTACTGTTCTCCACTTTCCATCAGTATTTAAGCACTATCACTTTTAGTGCTTCGGGTCTGGAGCTTTGTCTCTTAAAGTCAGAGATTTATGGCAAGTGAGAAATGTCCGTATTAAAAAGGTAAAAGGAGATTCAGATTATATTCTTTTCTGACCATTATAATTAATAGCTGGATCTTCAGTTGTAACTAATTGAACGGAGGTCAGTGTGTTGCCATGGTAATGTCCTAGCCAAGCAATTTTACCCATTTTCCAGTCTACTGCCCCTTTGCATAAATGCAAGTTATAAAATGTTTTAATTGCAAGATTTGCAAATGATGCAACATCTGGGCTACAGATTTACATATAAAGGAAGAAGATTAATGGGATTATTAACATATCTGCGCAACCCTTGAAGTGCTGAACAGAATTACTGAACACCGGCACTTTCACTGATGATCCATGTGACATGTTGGAAATCCATAAAATTCAGGAAGAAAATTGCAGATGTGTATTTTTCTTCCTCTCTGCCACTAGCAATCAGAAGAAGCGTCATTCTACAGCTGCCTTGGAGTAACAGAGAAATATCTTTAGCAGTCATTTCACCAAGCCAACAATATCATTTTTTTGCTAATACTATTGTTTCTTTTCAACAAGTCATGTTAGCGAACTCTTAAAATTCTGGTGAGCTATTTTGACTTTATTATTCCAAAACCAGACACCAACAAGAAAGAAACCAGCCCTCCACTCTGTGTACGTGTAAACATATTTTAAGAACTATAATTTGCCTCTTATTAGTCAAAATCAAATGATTCCCTGAAAAAGTCACCACTATATACAAATGGGATTCTTACATCACTCAAGAATCTACAGTAGTTGCATGAGAGTAATAAAAATATCAATCAAAAAGAAAAAGAAAATTTGTATACATAGTATAGAAATACCAACTATGAACTTAACGTGTTATGGAGTGAAGAAGATAAAGGCTTGCACCCTGGTTTTTTTTCAGTATTGCAAAAGGGCCACAAGCTGCCTTGTTATGAAAGTTACAGATTGTGTTCCTCTGCAAAAGCAGTGCTAAACTGGTTCTCCTTTTCTCAGATTGCAACAGAGGGGTCATGTAAGATGTAGAGATTGCTACCAAAACCATTTCAAAGGCAGTGGCATTTATGTATCTCACCATCCAAATTTCCCCACATAGAATCACAGAATCATAGAATCATGGAAAGTTGTGGGTCGGAAGGGACCCCTAGAGGTCATCTAGTCCAACCCCCCTGCAGCGAGCAGGGACACCACTAACTAGATCAGGTTGCTCAGAGCCCTGTCCAACCTGGTCT
>Ga0065711_1027602_pt1 | contig 47702 bp, 15 predicted proteins | sample Hoacrofraction12_FD_59098 | JGI IMG/M metagenome (GOLD analysis project Ga0065711, IMG submission 59098) | Hoatzin crop microbial communities from Cojedes, Venezuela - Epithelial fraction 12 v2 (version 2) | ecosystem: Host-associated > Birds > Digestive system > Esophagus > Crop | place...
CAAGGGGCAATGGGAACAAACAGAAGCATAGGAAGTTCCGCCTGAACATGAGGAAGAACTTCTTCCCTCTGAGGGTGACGGAGCCCTGGAACAGGCTGCCCAGGGAGGTTGTGGAGTCTCCTTCTCTGGATATACTCAAGACCCGCCTGGATGCAGTCCCGTGCAGCCTGCTGTAGGTGACCCTGCTTCGGCAGGAGGGTTGGACTAGATGACCCACAGAGGTCCCTTCCAACCCCTACCATTCTCTGATTCTGCGATATGCTTACAAATATCTCAAGGGTGGGTGTCAGGAGGATGGAGCCAAACTTTTTCCAGTGGTGCCCAGCAACAGGACAAGGGGCAAAGGGCACAAACTGAAGCACAGGAAGTTCCAGCTGAACATGAGGAAGAACTTCTTCCCTCCGAGGGTGATGGAGCACTGGAACAGGCTGCCCATGAAGGTTGTGCAGTCTCCTTCTCTGGAGATATTCAAGATCCACCTGGACGCGGTCCTGTGCAGCCTGCCGTAGGTGACCCTGCTTTGGCTGGGGGATTGGACTAGATGACCCACGGAGGTCCCTTCCAACGCCGAACATTCTGTGATTCTGTGATTCACCCTGCTACTTTTCCAGCAGATGTCAGGGTGGTTGAAGTCCCTCAACAGGATGAGAGCCTGCGAGCGTGATGCCTCCCGTAACTGCAGTAAGAAGGCTTCATGAATAGGCTCCCCTTGGTTGGGCAGCCTGTAGTAGACATCAACCACAAGGCTCTCTTTGTTGCCTTGGTCTTTGATTCTTATCCATAAACTTTCAACCTGCTCGTGGTTATTCTTCAGAGACAGCTCTTCACACTCTATCCATTTTTCAATGTAGAGGGGAACGCCTGTGCCCATCCTTCCTCGTCTTCCCTTCTGAACAGCCTGTAGCCATCGATAGCCCCACTCCAGTCATGGGATTCATCCCACCAAGTTTCTGTAATGGCAACTAGGTCGTAGTTTTCTAGCAGCATGATGGCTTTCAGCTGCTCCTGTTGCCCATGCTACATGCATTGGTTTAGAGGCACTTCAGCTGGACTGTCAGCTGTGTCACCTTCTTAAAGGAACACTTCGTAATTCCTTTAAGGTATTTCACTGGTGTTTCCCTGTTGGCCCCTACTACCTCAGGAGCCCCTGGCTTATCTGCGTAAGACTTCAGTGTACCCAGCACGTCTCAGGGCAACAGGCTGAGGGCCCTCACTAAGACCTAGTCCTCTAACCTCGGCAAATGATCACAATGTTAGAGGGACGGTTATTGGTACAGATTTAGCCAAAGACTACAGTGGAACAGATGCCTAGAGATGGCAGAATTACAGACAGTAAAGAGAGCATCTAAGGCAATGGATATATTCAGGTTTGGGCTGAATAAATCACTTCCACACTGAGGCTGAGGGGATCAGGCATAGTTTTAAGACTTGAAAATTGGTCTTTAAACTTCAGATGGCTGTTCAAGAAACCTTAGAAAACTAGGTAAACTCCAAATGTTCAGACTCATCTTCCTGTCTAGTGGGCATGAAAGATTTTGTGAAGAGTTAATGACATTTAAAGTGTCAGATGACTGTTGCATTTTCTTTCTCAGCTTCTGCTGTATATCTGTTAATTTATCTATTTATTATAAATCTGCTTATGTGTATGGTCATAATTGACAAATACCTTCTAAATGAAAGGTTATACAAACACAGGTGAATCACCAATCCATGTACAATCTATCAACAGGGTAGTGCTGTGAAGGATCATTTTTCAAAACCTACTGTACTTCACAGATATCAAATGATCATGACAGCTTACAGGTGAAAAAAAGTTTTGACCAAGGTTGTGACCAGTTGCAAATGTATCTGCTGCTCCAAAGGTTGTCTTTTCAAGTTTAATTTTATATCCTTATTATAATATTACTGTATATTACTGTAAATCACTGTAAAGTCTTTGGAAAGACCAATTTGTAAATGATATCTTGAAATCTTCAGTCCAACAAACACTTCTGGCGCTAAGTGAGAGTGAGTCAGAGCACATGTTACATTAAAATGACCACCTTACGTGATGTTACTCAGGAATTTGAACAGTCTTTGTAATAAATAATGGATATTCTGCATGGAATACTTGAGAGTAAATGTAAGAAACATTAAGCAATTTATTTTTACAGTAGCCAATATTAAGTTGTATTTACAGTCCTACGGATCCTACAGAACTTTGTTACAATGCTGTTACAAGGGCAGAGTTCAAAAGCAGACATTTTGTGACAGTTAAAAGCCTTGTGTTGTCACAGTACAAGAAATTAATCTATATTGCTGCAACAGTTTCTTTTATTAAAAAAAACAGAGAGATCAAAGCACTTGAAGAGTTTATGTGTTTATCTAAGACTTTACATGCTTAAATGTTTGTTGATCAAAACTGAATCCCAGAGTGGCATGAGCTTCTGTAACAGAATAAATCTTGAACTCTTTGTGATAGTGAAGTGGGTGCTTGTGTATTATGCCAGGATGAAACCCAGACTGACGTGCTTGATTACCCAAAGAAAAGTTGTATTTGGAACATGGTCATTCAGACTTCTTTGCAGCATGCCATAGACAAACTGCCTATCTATTTCTTTCATTGAATTACTGCCTTATTAGGCAAGTTCTGATATCTTCTCGTGCTGAGTATTTCAATGGCTTTAATTTGCATCTACTAAGAATGGAGATCATCAATGAATTTCATATAGAATTCAAAAAGAGCCTGTTCTGTAGCCTACATCAATTCCAAATGTGATTGATGGATAGAAATAAATCTTCCAGTACATTCACCTACTCATGAGCATGTGTTATGCGTTGTTTATGGAACAAAGTTCTTTGTATCACTGCACTTCGACTACTGAGGACAACACTACTCAAATTGGCATAGCATCTGTTGGGTGTGCAAAGCCCTACATACTTTTATTTTTGTCTTAGAGCTGCCTGCAAAACGTTGATTTTATTTGCATATAAAACCATGACAAGTGTTGTTTCATGAAGCGGTGATGTTTTAAATGTTGATTTGTATCCTTTTGCCTGTGTGAATTGTGTGTGTGTGAACAAGTTAGTGAAGACAAGCTAAATTAAAAAATAGATGTGCTAAAAAAATACATACATAAATCACAAAAACGTAATGGCTGTGGCCAGCTCTGATAGGACAAAGCATTATTTTCTGTTTTGCCTGACACATTTTTGATACCTTTGCTACAGAAGCACACAGCAACACTCCATTCAGAGCCATCCAAAGAGTCCAGCCTCCTCCACGAGCAAATTCCTGGGACACACTGTCAGCAGCACATATCTGTTTGGTATGTTTGCTCTGCTCACTAGCTGTCCAACACAAGTAAGAGAGTGCAAGGAAGGTGATCCATTATAACTCCTAAATTACGGTAAGCAACTACAGCATACTCTGAAACTTAGCTTCACAGGAAGCCTTTAATAACTAATCAGGTACTTCAGCTATCTTGAGTGTGTAAAGATACAATTTGCTTCCAAGACATTTGATTTCTTTCTGCTTACTATATTTTTAATGTAATTGCTAGTATCTGGTGAATAAAATGTACACTGAATCTGCTGATGTTATTTTAGCAATATTTATATTTCATTTTCATATCTGAAATAAATACTTCAATCCAGCATGCTAAGTTTCGGGTTTTTTCTGGTAGATAGTTTGGAAAGGTACAGTAAGATTCATGAGCAACAATTTCAAGCTGTGAAAAATCATTGGTTTATAAGAGTATATTCACATTTTGTCAGGTCTAAGTATTGAATTATTGTAAGTATCACATAATTATATATTTTTTTAAATGTATGTTAAAATTAGTGCTGTCAAAGAATGCAGAGCACTTATCTGCTTTCCAAAACACTGAAGAATTTGAGAAACTGTCACTGGAAGGCGCAATGCAAGTTTTTCTGTGTAGACATCTTTAACTCTTAAGGAATGAAAAAAATTCTCAAATTTACCTTTAAGAGAAAGCAATTAGCACCAGTTTCTCATACAGAATAGTTAAAATAATGTTATTTCTAAGAAAGTATGTAAAATCTGACAAACATGTAAGCAAACTCAATATTTGGAAACAGATAGAACGTGGGGTTTTTTTGGCACATGTATTGGTGATATTCCAGTACTCCAGAATGAAAGGCAACTCTCTTCACTCTTCTTGGAGACTGGGCTCTGCAGAGGGGTTGCTCTGCAAAAATCCTGGAAGGAAGATGAAATCTCTCAGTCTCCCTGAGTCACTGGCTGTTTGTCAAGCCAATAACCTCCCTTTCCCTCAGTGCTAAGGACCGTCATGTGACATTAAATGCTTTAACTGCGATACTGATCTACAAGTCTGATTTGCACAGTCTAGATCTGATTTCAGTCTCAGTGCGGTTTTGTGCTGTCGGATCTCTTCACTCGCTTGAGGTCACCGGAATGACTCCCACATTACACCAGATTATGCCAGTAAGTGAAATCAAATGGTTGGTCAGCTTCTGCTCACAGTGATCGTGCTATGAATCTAGGATTCACCCAGTACAGCCCTCTTTTGATTCAAAAGAGTGTTCTGGTCATTAATGTATATTTTTCATACAAGTACATATGAAAGATACCTAACAGTCAGTCCTATAGTTGATTTTCTGTCCATCTTTTAATCCTGCTTCTTTTCCATTATTATGTTTATACCAGTTTCAAACTGCTAACTTGTAAGTATCATTGTCATTTTGTTAATTTTTCCTGTGCAATATTAATACTTTTTGAACCTTTGAGATGTGTCTTATATTCTGGGATTTATTATAAATTAACACCAGAGATCTGTTTAGGTTACCAGATGATCCAACCTTTTCAGGGATTTGGGGCTAGTTTCATAATGTTTATCTCCAGAAGATGTTTCACATTTTTCTTACCGTAAAATATTCTGTCATTCTCAGGTGGAAGAGAATTTAATATAGGGCTTTGGAACATCGCTGACAATCTGAGCAGGCATCAAAACTAGGAATGAAGATTGAATCTGTATGTGGAGCTGGTTGTAACAGCTTCTGTTTCAGGTGCTGCTGGTTGGCTGCAGCCAGGCTGAGTTCTGCTTAAACTGAATATGTGGAGCCTGAATGGTGTTTTCTTCCATGTATGTTGAATACAAAGGAGTCCTACCAGACATTCTTCCTCTTCTGTGTGTCTCAGAGCAAGATGGCTGCTATTCTTTAGGAGTCTCTGTCTGTCTTCTGTAATCAGGTTAATTTTTCTGTCCCTAGGATGTCTGAAAACCAGTTGCATGGAGAACAAGCAAGAGGAAGTAGCAGTATAAATACATTTCAAAGTTATGACTTCACAGACCTCATGAAGACCTGTTGGGATGATTCACCTATCAGGAACATTAATATAAAAAGTATAACTTGTTCAGGACAGGCAGACAACAGAAAAGGGTATAGTTGTTAACTCATGTGTTACCTTACATGCAGGTGTCACCTGATCTGAAGTGAAGAACAAAGAGGGACATAGGCTGTCTCGTAGTTCCTGAGTAACACTTAAAGGAAAAAGGTGCTGACGTTCTGATGAGACTCCATAGTTAGCCACATATCAAGGAAATCACATAGTGAGTCTTTTGTGAGCATAATTTGCCAAACCCCAGTACGCAGTGCCACCAGCATAATTTGATTACAAGATTTTCCATGTTGGGGAAGAAATACAGCTGTCCTCAGGCAGTCTGGATAATTTTTGAAAAATTTTAGTGAAAATTTTTTGATATAGAAGTTGGAGAAAGGAAAGAGAGATGACATTTTTAATATTTGATCCTCACAAATAGGATCAAGTGGAGCCTAAAGTAAAAAGCAACAGTTAAAAACAACATGAGCACTTCATGAGCGATCATGAAGCAGCAGAATTCATGACAAACAGGAAGAGGATCAACGTGCTTCAGCAGAGCAGATTATAGAAATTCAGAGAACTAGTAAGTGAGATCCTGTGGGAGACAATTCTGAGAGAAAGTTAAGCACAGTAGGCAGTTCTTTAAAGGAACTATGTTAAATGCAAGTTTATGCAAAACTATGCAAAAGAAACTGCAAAACTGAAAGTTATGACAGTGCGGAGGAAGGATAGGAGCTGTAGATCACTCGCTAAGGAAAAGACTTTTAAGAAAGTTGAATGGATGAACACGTGAGGCCAAAGAGAGAAAGTCAAAAAGCGGAGAATGTAAACATGTGATGCATAGGTGACATTTCCTTCTCAGCATGTTAGTGTTCTCAGGCAGAGGAAGCTGAGGAAAGACCTGGTTTACTTCTCTGCAGGGTGAAGGCTATTGACAAACAATGCCTGGAAAGCTGGTAGGTTTAATTCCTTATTTGTTTCACTCAAAAGGTCATTTGTGACCAGATGATATCATAAAAATGGCACCCACGACAAAAAGGGCAAGAACTTGAAAGCAGAAAGAAGACAGTCAAAGTAACGCAAGTAAAAGAGATATTTTCTCATCAGCTAGTCCAAGATGACATTCTGAAAGTCCACAAATGGGTAGAAAGTGTGCCTATCTTTAAAATAAATAGAAGCGAGGGGTTAAAATTATAAGCCAGACAGTTAATTTAAATTCCTGTTGAATTAGTGGGAAAAGTAGTTAACATACTGGTTGTGAACATTCAGAAAACAGTACATAAAAAGAAAGGAGTCATCAATAAAAACCATGTCAAAACAGAATAATTCTATTCTGTCATGGGGTAACACTTCATGTGGCTACAGAAAAGCAGCTGTTGTCACGTCTTGATTTTAGTGAGGGTCTGGAAGTGGTCTCCTACAACACTCTCATAAGTAAGCTAGGAACATATGGTCTAAATGAAAATGCTGCAAGGCAAAGAAATCAAACTACAGCAATACGTTGAGTGGGATTTTTCAGGAATATGTCCTTGTTCCAGAATCAGTTGATATTTTCTTCTATGACTTGGCTAATGGAAAAGGGAGGGTGCTTATTATGTTTGCAGATGATACCTGATTAGGAGGAAATGCAGACAGAGGACTAAAACTCAAAATACTCATGATAATTCAGATAAAAATTTGAGACAAACCAGTATATAATTCAATAAGAAAAAGTGTGTGGCTCAGTACTTAGGCAACAATAACCACCCACCCCAGCACAGGCACAAGAGTGCCCATGTAGCTGTTTTTTTCAGAAAAGGAGTGAGGAGCTTATAGAAGATTGTGAAGTGAGCAGGAGTTGGCAAGGTCATGCAGTTGTGAAAAAACACTTGCTGTCCTGCATTGTGGTGATAATCCTGGAGAAAAAGAGACCAAGTCCCAGCTCCCAGGGCTGGTATGACCCAACTTCCAGCTGTCCCTTGCAGTTTGATATTGGGAATTGGTGAGCTCCTGTGTCACCTCAGACTGCAAGTATCCTTGTGAGAAACATGTGTGTTTAGCTCCTGTTGCTTCTGATCTACTAATGGCCTAAATCCTTTGGTTCAAAACTGTTAACTTGATGGAAAATACGCCATCCTATATTTCTGCAGTAGCTTATTCCTGTGTAGGAGCGGCAGCTGTAGCTGTCCTACACGGTTGCAACACCACTATAGCGTGTGACAAAACATCTGTATGACAAAGAGGGCTTTAGGATTGGATTCAAATTTGCTGAAAAGCACACAGCTTTTTGTAAAAAGTGTATAATTTCACTTTTAGAACTACCTAAAACACTGCATAGGGAGTTTACTCTTTTTCTGTTGAAGATTTGGCCTTGAGCAGTTGATTACCCTCACATGCCCCCCAGCTATATTCATTATCCAGAACTCCCCATTAGGTAGTTTCTGGAAGAAGTTCCTGGCTCAAAGACTGTTCCCAGGTATTTCAATCCCCAGAATGCCACTGTGGCTGAATGTTATTTTCAGGGAGACGGTGGAAGAACTGATAATGGAGAGTGTTACAAAGCGATTCTACAACAGATAGCTGAGCTGTCACCGGGGCAGACTGCTACAAACTCCAGCAAAGCCTTTCACCAGGTAGATGCACTTAAAAATATGAGAGTTTGTGAAGGATTCTACCACTGTCGTTTCCCATCTACATCATAGTAACAGAAATGAGATAAGCTTTCACAGCACTGCTGATATCTGGAGGGTTACTGTACCACACCTGACTGGCACATGTTCTGTTTGTGAAACACAATGTTCAGTAAATGTTTTCAGGAAAATTTTAAAGGAATTTTTAATTGTATTGGAATTATTTTGGATTTCCTTTTCTTTTCTCAAAAGATGGTTTAGTTACAGCACAGCTAAAGTTCTCTGAAGGGGAAATGTGACAGTGTCATGATAGAAAGCACTTCTGATACGTGACCAAGTCTCTGTATAGTGCATTGCCGTATCCATTCCTGACCCTCAAAGACAGTGTTAAGGCCTACTACAGAAACGGCTGCCTTCTAATACAGATGAACTCGGGCTTTACAAGTGGATTTTGCATGAATAAATAGCATCAAATCCTCCATTTCAAGTTCTCAAGCTGATGTCATGTCTTTGGTAAAAAAAGTATATTTGACAAGAAAATGAGAAATACATTTTCTGGCAAATCTTCTTCTGAATTTGTCTTATTATCGTTTTAAATGTGGAAGCATTTGGAAGCTGTTTAAGAGGTTGAGGTGTTAAATTAATAACAGATGACAGATTAGTGGGCAAATGAGATCAAGTGCTATCATGAATTGTTGTCATGTGACCCTAAAATTTAAGGTAGAGTCAAATTGTGTATTCAGTACATCTAAAAGACATTTCTAAACCACTATTTCCAAAGTAAGCAGATGGCGTAATACCATTTTCTTCTGGGTTTTGATGTTCTGTTTGTGGAAGGGGAATCAAAAGCATTCAGTAACCGTACAAAAGTGTTTGAGGAACTCTATCAATTTGTCGTGACTGTGAAAATCTACATATTGTTTCAGCAGAATCTTGGAAGCTGCACACCTACCAAAACTTTCCTGACCTCCAGGAGTCTTCAGCCTGCCAGGCTGGTCACTCTGAGGTGGAGTCCTTGTCAGCCTTCCAAGCCAACCTGCAATGAACCTGTTTGTCTAGGGCCAACATAAAGATTTGTGCAACAGGCTTGAATCTTCCTTCCACTTTTTAACCAGTGTGTGTCCATGTATATCCCCAACTAGAAGCATAATTAATAATTGGATATAGTGTATGGGACTAAACTAACTCGTTTAAAGAAAAAACTACACTGAGATATTTTTACTTTTTTAAGACAGGATGCCAACAGCGAAAACCAGTAAAAAGTAATATGTTGTTATTCCAGTGGTGATAAAAGTTATAATAACAATTTAGTTTATCACGGAAGGTCTGACTATTTTTGTCCTTGAGATAAAGACAAACAAGAACTTGAGTTACACATTTTATTAAATAGGGAAATGTAATTGTTTTGTTCTCTGGTTTAGGAGGACAGATGGAGTGCAAAATAGGGCAGGTGAAGGAGGTTTGAACAAAAATTTGTAACAATAACTTACAAGTCAGATTCCAACCTGAAAGTAAAGGCCATGTGATACAAATAAATCATAGCTGTGTGGCATATTTGAGGTACATATTGGATATAAAATAGCAATTCAATGGCTGCAAAGCAGCTGCTTGCCTGTCTATAAGACATCTGGCTTTTTTACTCAGCTCAGGAAGAACTTGCTGCTACAGCCAAGTGTTTCAGGGACCTGTTTTGTTTTCCCTTATGAAATATAAGTGCAATGTGACACGAAGCAATTTCCCCTTTTAAATTACTTAGAATTTTTAGGTTCCTTTTTTTTTTGGCTCTCTGCTGCAGAAACCTCTGCTTCTTCTGCCACCCTTTTCCAGTGCCCTTCCTGTTTGCCCCCAATCTACTAGTCAGGCTGGTTTGATCATTATTACTGACATAGATTCCCTGCCTTTAAAAGGCCCACTATTTTGTCTTAATGCTGCTTTTGTAATTTAACACAGGCCAGGGAAAGATCGTGCTAAATCATGGCCTTATGAGCCAAACGCAGCCACCTGCATGCTGTGAAGTCGGGAGGCTGTAGCTACCGTTGCGTGTATTGCACTGCCTGTCAGTGCTGTCTCCTGGTGCTCCCCGCTAGCCGGAAGTTGCAGGGCAGTTTTCTTCATACCTTTGCTGATTTCTCACCCTCCTGGGGAATGCTGAAGTGTTGAGAGAGACAGTGTGGAAGCATTCATTTGTCTGAGAGACACACAGTACAAAAAAGCTATAGCTCACCAGCTAAAGTTATTCTTTCTTTTTTAAGGAATATAGGAAATGCGATTTCCTTTCTAATATGAGGTGAACGGAATTAATTTCTTTCTTTCTGAAAACCACTGAGCTAGCTAAGAAGTCAAAAAGCCTTCAACTTCTATTTTCTATTTCCCTTTTCCTGTTTTCAAATGTTTCATGAGGCACCCACTGACAGAAAACGAAGCTGAACGTAAACATTGCTCTTTACTGCTTGTTTGTTCTGGGCTGGAATGGTTAAAATACAGGTTAACTTTTCAGGTGAGATGAAATACCTGTATATTTTTCTTGTGAATTTTTAGGAGCTAGCTGAGGTATAATCTGGCATTCTGTTTATCCATGTAAAAATCAAACTAGTTTTTTAGTGTGTTTAGGTTTTTTTCTTTCTTTCAGAATAAATTATGAAAAATCATTGTTACATCCAGTTCTGGTAACAAAGAATGGATCACTTTGGGGTGGAGTGAGTAAGAGTGCTGTTGACCAGCAAATAAATATATGTGCGTGTGTGCATGCACACACGCACGCGTGTACCTGCATGTGTGTGAGTGTGTGCATCTAAAATAGCACTTACAGAAGTGGAAACTCAATCATTGTCATCTGATGATGATTTTTTACCCTAAAACAAGACCCTTAACATGATCTTTTGCCCTTGCTGTCCACTGCTGGGTTACAAGTTTTGATTTAACTACCGCACGGATAAGCAGACTATGCACTTGCATCCCTGGGGATGTACCACAGAAAAAGCACCAAACTCCCTTTTAGCAATGCTAACATGAAGACCACAACAGACCTTAGTAAATTTACTTCTTAAGTTCTCACTTTAAATTTTCCTTCAAGTTGTAATAGCAAATGAATTCACAGACTGACAGAACAGATTATATATAAGGAGTTATTCAACTATGTTATATTCATCTATAAGAGTTCCTTCAGAGTGAGAGAGAAGCTGTAGCTATAACAGAAAAAATTTTCTCCTTTCACAGCATTTAGTCTGAAGCATGTTTATTTTGGAAATCCTCTCCTTGCTTGTGGTGCAATGGGAGGAGGTTTCACAGTGGGCAATTAATTTTAATCAAAACCATCATCCATTTTAGCTAAGAAATATGTATGTTCAAGTAGTTTTGAAGAAAATGTGCACCCTTTCATCCTTTAAAAATACATAATCTGATTTGGCAGGGCACATTTGTGGTGTCTCTGTGGTAGATTTTCTATTACATTTATTCAAATACTCCCATTCTTGAGAAAATAAGCTAGATGAGTTGGTCTGAGACATTCATTAAAGCCTACTTCAAAATATGTTTTATATGAAAAATGGCTTTGCTACTGAGAATGATTGGTATGTCAAGAATTTCATTTCAGACAACATTTTTGTTATTAGAACAAGCTTCTGTTGTCTACACAGGGGTTTTGTTCAGAAAGATATAATTCAAGATAGGAAAAAAGCATGCTTCCAGTGTTGTTATCTACTATGCAATACTTCTATTGTAAGCATAGATAATAACAATTCTAATATTTTTTTTCATTTCCTTGGGTGCTGCTTCTTACTCACATCTTATAATGGTCCTCATGATTTTACTGTTACTTCTCTGGGGGCTAGAAAAATAATCAAAGAGCTTGTTTTTCAGTGAGCTGTGTACTTGTTTATTGAAACCTTAGAATTGGATGCCTTCAAGGTGATCTTTCAAATCCCTTTTTGCCTTTTTGTACTTCCTGTGTAAAATACAAAAGACTGCCACATTAAAACATGTTTTCCTTATTGTTTTCTGCATCATTAAAACTTGAAAGCCCCATTTCTCCCCTGTTTCCTGTCTACAGAATACCAGTTTCTGAAAAAAGAGAATGGAAACAGGACTGAAGTAGGTCACAGCCTTTGGTGACATCACCACACAAGTCCTCTCAAACTGCCCCAAGAGCCAAATCATCCATAAATGGGGAGGAAAATGAGAATCCCATTAAAGCAAAAAGAAACAAAACAGACCAATAGTTTGTTCAGTAGGTTTCTGTGGTTTCTGCTTTGTTTTGTTTTTATTTATCCTTTACCACCCTTGCCCTTCTGGAGACATTATTATTTCTTTCTTTTTTTTGTACACTGATAAGCAAGTTTTCAGATTCTCTCAAATCAATACAACTCTGCGAGGATCAACTGTGTAGCACCATAGGTTTCTCTGGGTAGCAGATACATGTTTCTCTCTTTCTTAGAAGACATCGACCATACTTTATTACTACAGTGACTATTTTTACACAACCCTTGCTTCCTGAACAGCAACCGCATTTCCAGAGACTGTTTGCATATGACAGAAGCAGATAAAGTTAACATGTTAAGCAGCTGAGGCAGCTAAGGAATGGGGGTAATACACTGGATGGTGCTCACTCTCTCATTTCTATTTTTGCTTGCTTTTTGAATAGTTTTCCTAACACGTCCTGACAAAAAATATCCCACACTAAACCAGAAAACTAAACCGTGTGATACTTGCTGGGAGATAAAGCACCTGATTATTATATGCTGCCTCTGACAACAGGCTGAGGAGACAGCAATCATCACAAGATCATCACAGCTATTGGAAGTGAAGGACCATGCTTCATCATCTGATTACATGAGCTCCCTGGATCTACTGTGAAACCATTACATGGTAGCCAAGAGCAACAAGTGATTCTCTTAATGCATTTTTTGCCTTGTCTAGTGTGGAGTGTACAAATTACAGTGCAGTTCATAGCAGGTAAAATACATGGAGCTTCTTGAAACTGAGCAATCATTTGGACACCATTGGAAAAAGCATCCTAGGATCAAAGGATGCAAAAGAATGATGAAAGGGAAGCCGGGATAATCTTGCCACCCAGTGTCGCCTCCCAGGTCAATGTTAAACACCACAGGGAAGTCAATAGAAGCCAGCTAGCAATCTTCTGCATGCTAGCTGAGTGAGCTGGGTACTGTGTCCCAGGGGAAGTCCTGGGGCATATTGTAAATACCCTACCTCTAACCAACAGGATCCTGTAATTTCCAAATGCTTCCTTGCTTGCCTGCCTCTGCATGTCATCAGCAGGCGAAGTTGACACACACAGCAGCTGAAGCATTTAAAGGGTCTGCCATAATTCACTGGAAGACATTTATTATCATTTGTAGTTGTGCTTGATTATTTAAAGGTCACCTCTCTTCTGCACGTAATCTGTTTTCCTTGCTTTCATTTTTACTTTAACATCCACCAAGGTAAAACAATTAATGAGCAACTAAATATGGTGAAAGCAATGAGTTTCATGCACCGAAGATCACAGAATCAGTAAATGATTAAGGTCAGAAGGGACCTCTGGAGGTCATCGCGTCCAACCCCTTGCTCAAGCAGGGTCACTTAGAGCAGGTTACACAGGATCATGTCCAGACAGCTATTGAATATTTCCAAGAATGAAGACTCCACAATCACGCTGGACAACCCATGTCAGTGCTCAGTCACCCACACAGTGAAGAAGTGTTTCCTGAAGTTCAAATGAAATCTCCTGTGTTTGAGTTTGTGCCCATTGCCTTTTGTCCTATCTATTAAAGAGGATGTAATAGTCTACAGTGAACCACACAGATGGAAGCTACTTCACAGATTTCATCCTAGTCTCCAACTGAAGTATGTAGCAACTGAGGGTCTCTAGCAACATCTTTGGTTCATTTCTGGGAAAGAAATTAAATTGCACAATGAAACCTCCTCGGCACTGTCAGCCACTTCTGGATGCAGGGTTTCGCATTGGACATGTCTTTAATTTGAAAGGTGTGAAATATTACCTTCAGTCAACTTGACAAGCATCTTTCTTCCAGCATTCAGCCTTCAAACCCATAAAATCTCAGCAGCAAGTACCACATAAATCTTTAAAACTAGGCAGTAGGTAGAACCTGCTGCTTTTAATTCTCTTTCAACCTTTGCTGAGCTGCTGTCCTTAAAATTGCTGCTGCAGCTACTTAATTTTCCTCCCCAGCATTACCAGTTGTTTGAGTTTTATTATAATTACTATTCATCTATTTTTTCTTCTCACTTGAATAGTGGAAGATAATAGCCATGTCACAGTGATGCAGCACTAGCTCCGGGCACCAGCCCTTGTGATGTCATGGCTGTGTCCCTGCAGGGAGAACACTGATGGTGGTCATGTCACAAGTGGGTTGGTAGCATGGGAGGCCCAGGATGGCTATAAACAAGGCTGCAACAGCCCAGGCTGGCAGGTAAACATCCGGATAAGCACAGCCTAAAAGGAGAGAGCATGGAGGGGAGGGCAGGGGCTGCTGCCTGTGGCAATGGGGAGTGGCTGCTCCTCCTTTGTTACTTCTCCTATTACAGCTTGATGCCTGGACAGGAATGTGACCAGACCATGGCATGCTCCTGTCCTCTCCCTCCTCTGCCACTCGGAGAATGTTGCAACTTTCTGCAATGACATTGACTTAAGGATATGAAACGCACACAGCCCCAGTGTGTACACTATTATGGTCCTACATGCACCTGGAAAGTCTTTGCAATCCTGGACAGAGAGCTCCACACCACACTTTCTCTGTAACAGTCATGGCCTTACAAGGAGCTGGAGGGGCCGCAGAGCTGTGGATAAATGGAGCTCTTCATCATCCACCTTCTCTGCATGAAACTTCTTTCACTATAAAGCTTTTGATTCATGAACCCATGGGCTGCTTCTGGTTTGTGTCTTTTGTCTTTTTTTGAGAAACCTTTTGGGGCCTTTCCGTTTGCATAAATATTGCGTAAGGCTAAATTTCTTAGGAAAAGATCCCCCACTGTTAGGCTTTTCCATATACATCAGCTCTTTGTGGGCAAGGACTCACCTTTTAATATCATTCATCCCAATTCCAATTGTCCTTTTGGCTCACTTTTTTCCAATCGGATGGAGCAACTTTGCTACGTGATAGCAAAACTGCTTTTTCTCCCATAAGGTTAATTTCTTTTGCCATTCCTTTTTGTTTCATGCTTTTTGTTTAGTGAGAAAGGTAGGGTAGAGTCTCTGGCCTAACTAACTCCAGGCTATTTTTGGAAAATCTGCCTAAAGATAAGAAATGGGCAGTCTGTTTTGTTCTTCTTACATGAATCCAGACCAAAAATTACTCTCTTACATGAATAAGCACTGGAATGGAACTAGAGATCACTTAGAATACAGTTGTACCATGTGGATCTTTTTTCCCCTTTGTCAAAAAACGGTGTTTGATAAATATCGTAAGGTGGGTAATACGACAGAAAATAGGTGTTGTGACAGAGGCAGGGATCTAAGATTTCCTGAGGTATGGCATATTAACTTGACCTGATTGCTGTTGTAGTTTGATCATCCTTTTTTTTTTTTTATGGCTGTTACAATAGTATCTGGAGGTTCCAACTAATGTTCGGGTTTCATCGCTTTTTATACTACCAAAGGTGTAAAATAAGATTTTTCCTTCTCACTCATTGCGAGTTTAGATGGTAGTTAAACACAACACTGACATTAATGATAACACCATAGAAAGATATTCACAGTGGTCCTTAAAACCAGCCCCGACAATGACACACTGCAGTCTTAATTTTGGTGGAAGAAGATGGCTCTAAAGAGTAAACGGTCCTTATGCAAGACTATCATTGCACTAAATTAACCAAGATTCCTGGCTGTAAACACTGAGATTTTTCGTACGCTTCTTCCTTTGGCAAGTTACTACCAGGAGTAACATGTAGTTCAAGATATAGAATTAGAAGAAACATATGAATCAAAATATTTAAAGTGTAAGGCTTTCATCTCACAAGTACTGTTAATTCCCTCCGTCTTTCTGCCTTCATGCAAAGAAAAGTTTATCAAAAGAAACCATTAGGTGGTTTTTAGATGGTGTTAGGAAGATAATAATTGCCCTTTTATGGAGAATAAGGAATAAAGTTAATTTAGATAGACTAAAGCTGCTGTAATCTTTTGCTCTTGTAGTCCTGTCCTGTTTATTTGAAGCCAAAGCAATAAAAATTTATGCACAGAAGAAAAGAAAAAATATCTGCAAAGGAAGAAACTGTAGCCTGTTTTTTCTAGTGTCTCAGAGAGAATATCTATATTTAAAAAAATTCTCAGTCTACCTCTAAGCAGCTAGCACAGGATGCTAGAAGTGCTTTAACTGTGTTAGCATTGTACCCTCCTAGGTCTATTCATCTGGCTGAGGAGCATCATTAGTACAGGTAAAGCACTCAATACAACTGTACTTCAGTGCCTGAGATAGCCTATTCGCATCTAGATGATATACCACACAATCTAGGCTTAGACTGACTTTGTCTTGGTGTCAGAAAGAACAAGTGCAGGGTAGCACAGACACACATGGACTGTTGAGAAACCTTTGGCATAGGGTAAATAGGTGAGAAAAACAAACTTCAAAAACAAGCAAGCCATTTGCAGTCTGGGCGATAGTGAGAGTCTCTGTTGTGAGGGTCCTTCCAGCAGCACTTTCAGCTGGATCAGCAGACACTCCCCAAACTGCTGTTCTGTTCAATTCTTATAACCAGTTGAACCACAGTCCTGGGTGACCACTCCAGCATATGCGTGATCCATCCATTAAGTACTTTAAACTAAACAAAAAACATATCCTAACTATCTTAACTATGTACACAAGGTTGTCCTACACAATCATTTCAACACCTGAAGGAACAGTTGCTACTGACTATCATCAAATATCTTATCTTGAACCACCTGTGGAGTCTCCGGGATCACAGAATCACAGAATGGTAGGAGTTGGAAGGGACCTCTGTGGACTTTCTCCAGTAGCTCCTCATCTTTCTTGAACTGATGAGCCCAGAATTAGACACAGTACTCCAGATGGCACCTCACTAGGGCAGAGTAGAGGGGGAGAATAACCTCCCTCGACCTGCTGGCCACACTCTTCTTAATGCACCCCAGGATCCCTGGGCCAGATGGTCAGATTCTCCAGCCAGGATATTAAACTGCACACTGAAGATGAGTGCAGACTAACAAAATGGCTGCTGTCACAAAGCAAATTTTCATCTCATTTAGTTTCCAGATTGTCTTTTGATCCTCTCATACTACTTTTAGTTTCTTCATATCTTATCCAAAATGTGCCTTGGTCTTTGAGGCACTGCCAGAAGTCAGTCTCTGCCCTCTAGAAGGCTTTAGAAGATTTTTTTTTTTAAGTCTTGAATTTGGACAGTACTATGTGTGTGTCTAATTTCTATTGGGTTTGACAATTTTATGTAGCAAGCTGTGTTACGGTCCAAATTGTCCACAGCAACAAAACCTAGGCCTCTGCTTAATAATATTTACTGCTCCTTACCCTGAGTCTTGTGCAATAGAAATGATCTATCCACCTGAATATGAACATCTGATTCAGAAAGTTTGCAGTAGCTAGTAGTCAAACCAGAAAGTGGGAAAATGGGTCTCAACACTTCCTTTACTTGAGTGACTGAAAAGAGCAACGAGGTGTCATGTTCAAAAAGCAGTTGCCTGTCAGCTTGCACTGTGTCCCACTTGCACTACAGTCAGAGGAAATCTGCTCGGTTGCTCATTTTTAATTTGCTATTTTTTCTTACTTTTGATAATCCTGTCTAAATTTGGATCTTTACTTCTTAGATTGGATATGGATTTATGATATCTTCAGCGTGGCCAATTTTAACAAATTTGTTGATACATATTCCATTCAAACATATTGACAAACCACAGTGAAATACCTGCACTAGATTGAAATGGCCTTTGAAATGCTGATGTTCTCTGAAATATGCAAATATACTATATGGTTCTCTTTCCTCTATTCCTCTACCTGGGACATAATCATGATGTCATTTTAAAGATCACATATGCAAAATAGCAGAGAACTCCCTTAATCTGTATGCCATATATATGTATATGATCTGACTAATGTCACTTTTTTCTTCTCCTGATTTACTTTAGCCTTGCCCTGAAAGAAGGTTACAGTATTCACGTAACTGGCGTTTCTGTTGAGGAGTCCCAGCTGGATCCTCCCTAGACCTTTCATTATGTCTGTCACATGACAGTAGATGTGGAAGGTGCCCAGCTGAGATTAAAATTACCTTTACTTTTGTAGTGAATCACTCAGCAACTCTACTTAACATGCAGAATTGTCATTAAAGAATAATAACTATGCAATATCCCTGTGCAGAATTTCAGAAGATAATGTGCCTCCTGCCAATTCTGAAAATGAAAAGAAAATTTTATACTTTTGTTTGCACTGTTGTACTAATCCATATCAGTAAAGCTACTTAGCAGCTATGTATGGTAGAAATCAGACATTTTTATTTGTAGTTGCCTTTCAAAGGTAATTCTAGACAAAAGGAGTGAGATTTAGTAGCCAAAATTGTATTTAACATCATTTTAGACATACTAGGTCATCCTTCCTACATCCTTGCTTCAGAAGGACAGAAGTCTCCATGAGTCCTATATTATCTGATAAACCATGTGCAGGTGTCTCAGATACTCCAGGATGTCTAGAATGCCAGTAAATGCCTATGAATTCAGCTCCAAGTGCCCCTTGTACTCTCAGTATTTTACTACAACGCAACCAAGTTTTAATTGAAATTTAAGTTAAAATTATATCACTGGTTGTATTTCAATTTTTATCTTCATTTTCTCCTGATATTTTGTTATTATAAGCTTCCTAAGAGACAGTACTTTAGGGAAAAATAAAAAAAGATTAATGTGTATATTGTATACACTGGCAAGACAGAAGAGACTGATGTTTGAAGTCCACGGAGCCAGGGCGTAATACTGGCAACACTTTTAGCAGACCATGCTTTTGAATTCCTAGCCTCTTGCACTAACCAGTGTTGAACTTTGTTTTGTTCAACAAATTTCAGCCATCAGGATGTATTTTAAAAGTTTTATTGCAATTTTTTTCAAGAAGCTTTACACATTTTTAATCACATGCTCTCAGATTTCATAGAAACATAGAATCATTACTGTTGGAAAAGACCTCTAAGATCATCAGAGCCAACCATCAATCCACCACCACCATACCTACTTAACCGTGTCATGAAGTTCCACACCTACATGTTTTTTTTAACATCTCCAAGGATGGTGACTCCACCACTTCTCTGGGCAGCCTGTGCCAATGTCTGACCACCCTTTCAGTAAAGAAATTTTTCCTAATATCCAATCTAAAACTCCCCTGATGCAACTTAAGGCCATTGCCTCTCATCCTATCGCTAGTTACTTCAGAGGAGATACCAACACCCACCTCACTACAAACTCATTTCAGGTAGTTGTAGAGAGCAATAAGGCCTCCCCTCAGCCTCTGCTTCTCCAGCCTAATCAATTTCAGTTCCCTCAGACACTTCCTCTAACTGAACTTGCTTTATTTCACCGGACAGGCAAATGAGAACTTAGGATCTTACTTGTTTATGGGGTACCCAATCTACTGGCTTGTACTCACTTTCTTTACAAAATGACAGTTACCAAATAGTGAAGTCTTCATAATAAGCACCAAGACTTCTGTCCATCCATCCAAATCAGCAAGCAGTTACCTTTCCTTGACTTGCCCATAGTGGATCAGTGTTTGGAGGAAGAGGTTATACCCAGCTGCTCAGAATTCCTTTCACTCCCTATCATTTTTGTGCAGCTTCCTGTGGTTCTTGAACAAGAGTGAAATGAGGCATGTACTTGCAGTGTAGAACTCATTATCCACTCTTTCTCCAGGCCACCAGAAATTAGCCAGAAAAGGCTAGAGTCATATCATCTGAGAAACTCGAAAGAACACCAAGAGTAAGAAAAATTATCTGACTTGGAGTAATCAGTAAGAAGTTTGCTGAATGAAGAACATATTGCCTTAAATCAATTTCAACACTCCTGTCTGTAGGCAAAATTTTAGGTAGTACTACTGAGTGCATATAGTCACAAAACAATGATTTTCAAATTAATTATTTCAGTCATCAGTGTTTGAGGTTTTGCACAAGCTCCCAAGAAAAGAGCATTTTCCCACATGATTTTTAAGTTGCCCCTCAAGTGTGGATAAGCTCTAGTGTGTGCAAGTACTGCACATCTAAAAGCAGTGGAGTGAAAGAGGAACTTTTGAAAAGTTATATATATTTTATCAGCAAAGTATTATCTCTTGTCAATAAGTTCATATTTTTACCAATAATTTCATCTTGATGTATTTTTCTCTTACATTTTGCACAGGAAAATTGAAATAGGAGTTCCTTCCATACAGCCAAGATGGATCCATTTTAAATAAAAGCAAGGCTAAGAGCATGAAACTTTTGCTGAAAACTTGTTTCTGTTATATTGACCATCATGCATTTCAATATATCCCAGATGCAGCAAAATGAGTGCAAGGACAGATAAGCTGCAATGTGTTTATGGCCAGCTAACAGCGAGCCACTCCCAGGAAATTAGATGCAGCTTGATGTTTTCACATCTAGCTAGTTACTTGCACTTCCCCCCCCAAGACAATTAAAGAAGCAAAGAAAAGCGTTGGAACTGAACAGATGAAAATGCATTTGCTATTGTCTAGGAGAACAAACTCAAAACTGTGGCTTCATTGTTGGCTCCTTTGGCACATGCTATTGATATGGTCAAAGTGCTTAGCTCTGTCAGTGGACATGGAGAGATTCTGAGCTCAGTGTTGGCTCATACAGGGCACTTTTATCTAAAACCTGTGTGTCTGCATGTACCATTGTGTCTTCTGATAGCACCTCATACATCTGTGTGTCACATGGACAAGCTCACAACAGCCAAACTAGCCGAGTGGTGTGAAGGTGTGAGGGTCTGGCTGGAACATTTAACACAAGTTAGCTCACTAGAGAGGAAGCTTGTCTATGGTTCTTCTCTTCTTCACAAGGCTTGGGAGAAAAAAATGGGCATGCCACCAGCAGAGAGCGCAGGCAGCCTGAGCTAGTGTAGATTAAGTAACAAGTGATAAGGTACGAATTTACCGGTCAGCACATGTATGGTTTGGGCAGGCCATTCAAACTTCCTGAACATTACCCTGCTAAGCACACAGCAAACCAGAAACATGTCCCAGGATGTGGCATGTAGTATTTACAAAAGGCTGAATAAAAGGGCTACATTTGTGCCTTCTCTTCTGCGTTGTACAGTTCTGTATTTTACAAGCTGTCCCTTTCTGTGGGAATCTAATTTTCAGTTCATATACAAGCACTATAGGAGCAGCCACAGTTAAGCATGTAAATCTATTTAAATTCAAATAATATTTCAGAACCTCAAAGGATATAATGCTTCATGAGTAAAGTTTGTCATGGTTTAAAATAGAAAAACACCCCTACAATAAGATTTTCAGTTTGATTGTTTTGCTTTCAGTCATCAGAATACACACAAGTTTTTCAACTTGTAGAGCAGTGTCTTAAAATTAGTGTGCTATGAAAGTAAAATTACTTTGCTACAGTTTGCATGCTTTTCTTCCTTATCCAAGAGTTTTCTGACAGCCACCTAGCACCAGCTACATTTGCAAATGTCCCTTCTCCTTATTGCAGATAATTGGAAGCATCTGCTCCATTCTCAGAGTGCACACTCCCATGCTTACAGCTGAAAACCGTGATCGCAGCATATCCAAACATCTCTTCATCTCCCCAGCTTCAACATCGTTTTCTAGCTCTGATCATGTACTGGAGTAAGGAGTTGGTTATTTTAAGTAGTCATTCCTTGATTTATGTCAATTTGAAAAAATTGCAGAACTGCTGTAATTTTCAAGCCAATTCTTTCTCCGCCTGCCACCTGTGAACTAAAAAGGATGTGCTTTCCAGAAGATTCAGTGTCTGGTGCTCAGTGATAGGTTCCTCAGCCCTTCATGAAATTTTGCAAGTGTTGCAACTTGGCTGACATGCCAGCAGCAGTTCTGTGGTACAAAAGATGCTTGAGTGTCAGAGGTCTGGTTATGGAAATGATCAGTTGGGGTGTGCAATTCCCTTTGGTTTGTAAGGATCCTCTCAGGCTAACTGCCCTACATACTAGGAAAGAAAAGAGATTCTTACACGTTGAAAGCATCCTGTAGGCTTATTTCCAGTACTACTTTTGGCAGCTTTTGTTGGTTACAAAGGCTAAGCGGGGACTGTCTCCTTGAGTATGTTCAGCTTGTGACGGGTTTAGTCACAGAGGTAAGGGTGAAATAGGGTCTGCAGTTCTGCGGTAGAGGTTGGCATTCTGTCTATGGAGGAGACAATATTTACATAAAGTCGGAAGAGTTCAGACACAAAATGTACAGATTGCTGGTGCATGGCAGCACTGCACAAAGAAGGCAAAGATAAAGGAGCTTCGACTATCTTAGCTCCTGCTTTCCTGCTTTTGGTAGGTTTTGCATATGTTGTTATCACAGATTCCAACATCCTCCAAGAAACAGACATTTTGAATCTAACTTGATCTTGCATTTTTACATTAAGATGATTGAGATCCGTAATTTGTGTCTACAAGAAAATTAGGTGTCTAGCCTCCCGTAGTAGTCAGTGAGATCCAGCCTACAAAACCAATGAGTCTAGAAAATGACTCCACTCGCCCTGAGGTAGACATTCGCTCCCTGGGCTCTCCACTGACTCTGAAGAGATCTCAGACTCCTGCCTCTGAAATAACACCTAGAAGTAGATAACTAGGACTGGTTGTCTTCAATTGCAAATTGAACACCTCCCTGAATCTCCGGTTACTTTTGCCCTGAAAGGGACCTGCTTTTGTAGGACTTAATGGAGTTGTACACGAGTACTTGGGGTACTGTTGCACAAAGTAGGGGACACTGTGGGATTTCTAAATCCTTCTTCCCACTCCTGGTCACTTATTTATGAAGCAAAGAAGATGAAAATGCCTTTTGCTTTCTCTTTCTCATGACCCTGTTACAACACATAACCTTTTCTACAATCTTCTCTTTCTCTTTATTTCATTATAATTTTGAATCTACTAGCACTTACTGAGTTGTTTCTCCTCATTTGCTTATGGACTTGTGTGTTGTAAGTAGCAGTTTAAAGGGTGACTGAAAACACTGTGGTATCATAGCCTGAACTCCAATCAGACCCCTTTTCGGCAAGCATCCAGACCTGGCCTCCCATCCCTCTACATTCATGGACGTCCTCACTGCTTCCCCCACCACTTCTGTGCTATCTGTCTCCCTCTAACTTTTTCCTTCGTCTTACACACACATGTACACGTGTGTCTTACTCCCGCACTTACCTTCATGAGTATCACAACCTATCTTAGAATCTCCTGTGCCTTGAAATCCTCCCCTTGTAGCCAGCGTTTCCTGACACAATTTTTCCTTTTCTTAAAAATAGTGTGACCCTTTTATGAACTTCTTCCTGCAGAGAACATTTCTGCAGAACAATATTTATTAAAAGCTTCAATCCGCTAACAGTTGCAGCAAGTAGCTTCTTTCTCTGGAGATTTTTGCCAGGGCTGGGCAAGGCTGGCTCAATGAATGTTGTACATACCCAAGAACTGCCTGATTCATGTAAATCAGGCAGGGCAAAATGCTTTCTATTGAGGAAGGATATGTCTAGAGAAGCAGATGTCTACAAGTTCAGTGCATCTTTAGTCTGGAAGCTGTGTATTCTACCTGATACATTCTGCTTCTTAGGAAGGCCTGACACAGTATCAGCTTGGCTATCTGATGTCCACTGAAGGAAGGAGTTTCTGTCAAAAGAAACTACATCAGCCTACACAATGAACAGAAAACTACATTCATTTTAGCATCATTTTTATTTCATATTCTTTCTGTATTACCCAACTGTTCTGTTGTCCATCTCCAGCTCTCGCTTTCCTTGCTGGACATTCAAAAAGATTTTTCATTCAGAATTTTCTTTGCTATTGGATCCTTTTTTTTTTTGTCAAAAGCATAAGCAGGTCTAGACACCACTCTTCCCAGAAGTAGCCTGACACTCATTTATGGTACTTTACACTCAGTGCACCAGGCTTTCTAACGGCCTCTGCAATTTGAATACAGAAGAAGTGGTTAAGACAAGATACCAGGTTGCTGGGACCTGGTATCAGATCTGTTCAAAGGTGGTGGAGAAAAAGTGAAGAGTCAGAAGATCCAGAACTGCAATCCTTACCTATCCCCAAGCCTGCTAATCACTCCCAATTTCTTTTTTCACAGCTTTTGTTTTCACTAATGGTTGGCAAGATCAGACCACAGATCATCAACTTAGTGTGAAGAAAATGTCAGCGTAACCCAAGCAGAACGTTTAATAGCTACATGGCTTTTCTTGAGTAACAACTCACAGTTGTAAATTAATCATGCTGTAACAGTCTCACTCGAGGCTAACTCAACATACCAATTTAACTCATTTTCCGTGTTCTGAATGTGGAAACATTAAATCTAGGTCAATATTTTCAGTAAATTCAATAAATTATTCACTGAGTCAATTATTTTCTCAAGATCTTTTGTACCACAATTTTTCTACCTCATGCCATGGAACCATTTTAGCATTCAAGGAAAGAAAATGCTCTTCAGCAAAGGAACTGTGTGGACATGCATCTTAATTCTGAATTTGACACTGCTAGGTGTAGCATAGCAGGGTCTAAGCAAGTTTCTCCCCACCACACATTTGATTACCTTCGCGCTGAGACATACTTGAGTCTATATCAGCTTATTCACAAAGTCAAGAAGGTGAAAATTCTCCATTAATGCAATAAAATTTGTATATTCCTATAAGCAAGTCATTAAGCAATTCGTCTAACATCGGCTGGAAAATGTAATGTAGCTTCAGATCACTTGCCTGGTCTTGTAAATCAAAATATGCTCATTATGATTTAGCAAATCATATTTTTTTAAAACTTATTTCAGCTTTGATTTTTGCAGTTTACACGTAGGATTGTCGAAATCACACCAAAGTAAAAATTAAATGTAAAAATTAGAAGTAATAAGTGGATAATAGTCTCCTGTGTTTGTTATAGGTTTTTGACAGAAATTAACTGTAAGAAAAAGTTGAATGAAAGATATGGACATCTGACATGTAAAGTTGAATAAGCAGTTCTAAAAATAAGGGCTGGGCAGATGAAAAAAAGGCAAGAATACACGCAGGACGCAAAGAGATTTTTTGGAGGGCACACTGGGAGGCCCGCCAACGTAGAGTGGGGCAGATTTAGACACAGTCATAAGAAATTCATAGAGTTCAACCACAGTAGATCAAAAGTTAAAAGGAAATCTTCCAGTAAAATCCTGTCAAAATTGATGTGCTCATGCTGTTCTTTACAAAGCCAACCCCAGCAGATGTACTGGTAAAGAGTGGCTTGAACTGAGATGCCACCATCGAAGTTTCTGTCGTATTGGCCAGCTGATGTTCATTGGCTGTGGCAGGTGTTGTTGAAACTGGCAAAGGCATCCTGCTCTGTCTGTCATATTTACCTTTCCTTCTCCCCTAAATGTTCCTTTTGCTTTTCATCACTGTCACAGCCATCCTCCGAAACAGGTCCTCTTCCCCAATTGCACTCTCAGCGAAAACTTGAGAGCATCAGGCATGCAGGACCATGCAGTCAGAACCTCTGCTCCCACTCACTTCCAAAAGCTAAATTTTTCTCCTTCTCTTTAGCCTTGGCCTGCTAATGGTGATGGTAGGAGGAGCAAACTGTTAGTGTTGCTCCAATGAGTTTGGATTATAAATGTTCAGCAAGCCATTCATTAAAGCTGTAATATTAATAGGTATTATTAAAAAAAGGCTTTGGTGTTGTGCATTATTTTTTTCACAGCTTTAGTTCCGCTGACTAAGGAACTGTCAGAAAGAAGAGACTGTTTTCACAGTGTCACACTTGGACGTGTTCAGCCAGAACTTTTTGTCTTCATGTTGAACAAACCATTCTGAAGAGCCCTGCTTTTAATGAGTTTTCCATTTATATTGACTGATGCACAGAGAAGAGAGGTCAAGTAATAACTGTGCCCAAATAAAAATAGATGCTGCCGAAATCAGAATCTATGACTTTCTTAGTTTTGAGTCTTTTTCCCAAGCGATTTACTATCAGGGGTTATCTAATTGCATAATATTTTATACAATAAATGTAAGCATTATACTTTGTTGGCATATCTTACATCTCTATCAGAAGAAGCTAATTAGATCATCTTTTTCATGTACAGGATGAATATGCCCTATCTGCACCCAGATACATGGTGTTGGACATTATGGTGATGAACAGTGGTTCAATGTACAATTATACGTTTTGGATTTGAACTTCACTGGTAACAACACTAATGATGTACAATGCCTTCCATTAACCCACTGAGGTTTTCAGACAGTGAACCATTAACTCAAAGGTATTTCCCTTCTGAAGACCTAAGGCGATGAGTACATACACTGATCCTAGTGTGGCCTCATTCTTGATTGTCACCAAAATGCTCCCACGGTGCACATACTAATCTCTAAAAGAAGCCACCAGACGCTTCACCCACCAACTCTTTCTGAAGCATGGACACATCATGAACCACACCACAAATACTTAATAGGGTTTCAAGTACATTTTCAAAGCAGGCTGTTAGAAGCAGTCTGTTACATTTAAATGGCATAAAAGGTTGAGTTTATTCTAAGCTCTATGTTATGTTTGACATTTGCAATTTAATACAAAACAACAGGAACAAACTAGAAGATAGCTCTGGTACCTATTTTTAGCTGGAAGCAGTCCTTAACACACTGCAGCTTACATGACAGGACCATTTCCTGTCGCAGGACACTCCCAGCAATAGAGAGAAGGAGAGAGATTGGGAAAGCCAGGGATGAGTAATTAAATCCCTGAAACACTTCTTTTTGAGAGCAGGACAGGAAGCGTTGAGAACAGACTTCTATTTTTATTCTGAGTGTCTCGGTTCTAGGGAAATGAGCAAACGTAGTGTGAGTTGTATTGGCAAGCAGTGAGTCATTGATCCATTTTGTTGATAAAAGTATGGAAAAAGTGTCCTTCAAGGAGGAAACAAACTGTTGAATTTGGAGCTTTACCCTCAGCTGGGGCAGAATTCTTTATCTGTAGCTCTATTGTTGCGCCTGACCACATGAACCACTGTGAAAATTACATATGTAAATACATAATGGAAAAGAAATAGTCAAGGAATGACAGCTAATCATCAACTCCACTTTCCCTGTAGCCCCTTTTACTTTATCTTTGTGGTGCACTATTTGGTGTTATTACTGAAGGCAGTATATGGTCTCCTGATTTCACAGAATCATTCCACTGAACACTGCAAATATTTGCTGAATACTTTATGTTTCAGAAGCATAAAAAAGCTATAGGCACCATTCCCTGATGGCTTAACTTGCATGTAAAGATGCCTCTCCTGTGTTTTTCTTGCCATTACTTGAATCCCCTACAGCACCCTACTACCCTAAGGTACTGCTTGCTACTCAAGGAGCTCAACTCTGGGGCTGCTGATGACAAGTTCATGGCCAAAAGAGGGGACATCAGGACCCAACCTGCTCCCTAGTGCCATGAGTTTTCACCAAGGAGTCCCAGAAAGGAAGACGAACCTCTGCAGCTGGTGTGTCCCAGAGAACCAGGGAAAGGTGAATTCCGAATTGCACCACTGACTTCCTGACCTCCTCCTGGACCTGCCTGGTCCCCCTTCCTCCAGGTGGCTGAAAAGGGGCTATGCTAGCTTTCTCACCGCAGCCTGGGGTCCCACCAGCATTTCATTAGTCTTATTTACAGCCTTGAAATCCAGACCAGGACATTAGATTATTCAATTTGACCTCTCTCAGGCTATAGAACCAAAAAAATCAAACGGTTTCTGGCCCACTTCAGACTGAGTTGGGTGGTATTTTTCTACATGATTTCAGAACTGTCTAAGTGATGCAGGATTCAGAATTTGACATGGGGTTTATTTCTTCCTCAAAACAGCATTTAATGTTTCTGCTTGAGCCTTCCTTTATCACGGAAAAATAGTGAAACAGTAACTAGAAATAGGCAAAGAGAAAAACACTTCCTGGAGAGAGAGAGAGGGGGAGGAGCAGAGGAGGAAAGGGAAATGTCAGTATAATCAGCGCTGCAGAGGTGGAGCAGTTCTAAGCCTGTATCGGGGCAACTGGTCATTCAACTTGATCTTGGATTTGTCAGGAGCGCAACACCTAAGCCATCATTCCCCAAGAATACACTGTTCCTCCTACATTAACTGCATTTTTTAGAAAAGTCATCATTTTTCTTGAGAAAGCTTTTACAGATGCTCTTGGGTATTGAAGAATACCAGCCTTGCCAAAAGGAGCCTTAGGTTTCTTGTTATTCCCAGCCTCTGACTCCGCAGAGTGTCGTCTGTCATCTTTCAAATAATTTTTTTTGTCAGAATGTTACTTTTTGATTGGGGTTTTTTCCCCTTCTGTCCAGTTGCTTTTACATTTTTCTCCTTCATATTGAAGTAAAAATATTTCTCTTGTTTCAGCACAGCTCCCTTTATGCTTTCTATTTCAGCAGTGTGTTGTATTTAATAGGAGACATTTCCAAAAGGGCTGAGGGTCAGACTTTCAAGTTTGCAGCACTTAATGGCTGCGTATGTTTGAACAGAGCATCCATTCAGACAGCTACAGAGATTCCCTGTTCCACAGCACTTCAGCAGACTGAGCACAGTCACGTAACAAAATGCACTGCTGCCTTATAGATTCCTGAAGCAAATCCTGGTGAGCAGGAACAGCCATCTGAGGCTCAAAATCAGGATTTCTGTGTCAGAGTATCTGGGCAACATGATCTCGCCCCTCCCAAAGCAATTCAGGTCAGCGGTGCACTGACACGCTGGCATTGTCCCTTCCAAGTGGAGATCCTGAATTACATCTTGACTTAAGGCTGACATGGAAGAGGCCCTTCTTCTTCTCAGCTTGCTGCATGTTTTGAAAGAGTGTAACTTTTGTAACAATGTTCACTTTCCAATCCCTCACTTCGGTCTTGAAGGTTGCACAGCAGCTGTGGTCTTTAAACATGCCTGATCAGCTGTTTCGGCACAATCTTTCTTATATGTGACTGGAGTATCTTTTAAGGTCACTGTATTTCACCAGCAGCCTAACTCTAAATGCCCAGTTCATAGTTCCTCACTACATTTATTATTATTTTGGTTAAGACTGAAAGTGAAAAATTCTACTGATAGATCAGAATCAAAGTCATCGCCTTTAAAGCAAAAAGAGTTTTTGAGTCCCAATTTCGATGCCTGAGTGAAGTTCAGCTTTGGGAAGTTTTCTTCACCATTTGCTGAAAAAAATGCAAAGCATTTTGTATATTTTGTGGTGGACACTCTGCCTGTGACAGATTTGTTATCACATATTCTGATTTTTTCTGCATTTTTGCTGCTACCCATGTAAAATGATCAACTTATTTTGCATAGTGTGTCCACAAATAAAAGCAAAATCTGAGCGTTTTATAAATCATCTGACGTTCCAACAGTATGCTGTTTTCTAACTTCAGATGACTCATTGTCATATTCATTTGTTAGCTTGTTCAGCTATTAAATGGAACATGCTCTGTAACAAGTGACCCATTTCATTTTCAATTCTAATTTTGCATTTTTTGAGCCTCCTAGTCCAATTGTTTTCTAGTCTGATTGCCAAAGGTTAATATCTTACAATTAGACATCTAAGCAGAAGTGGGCCATAGTGACCACTAAATGAGCAAAGCAATTATAATTGCAGTTTTATGCATTTCTTCTACTAACCTTCTATAAATAAAAACTTTCCTCAAAAGTTTCAACATAGTTCAATCCTGAGCTAATGCTAACTACAAAAGTCATTCCCAAACTCAAACAATTGAGTTCCCAAACTCATATAAATCTGAAGAGTAACAAGACAATTATCATAGAACTCTATAGCAATGTAAATTTTTTAGGTATTTTGCTCAAGTTAGAAAACCTTCTGATTACACACAGACAGAATATAAGCACAAAGCACATTCTTACATATCCTTGCTGATCAGTGCATCTTGATGAGCACATATTGATGGAATGTGATCATTGATGCCATTTCGAAACATACACTTTAATAGTGTTCAAGATTGTTAGTGTCCAGAAAACTCTGTAACTGTTTTAATATTTCATAGTAATAGTATTGCATTGGTTTCTTTTAGGTATTTTTCTCCTTTTTATCAAGATTGTGGATCTACTACAGATTCTTTGCTATTTGTGTCCAACATCTTTCAAGATCCATGTGCCTTTCCTCTCATTCTACACATTTCTTTTTCAGCTCTTGCCCCTCTCTTCCAAGAAGGCCAGAGTAAATAAATTATTTCTGAGGCCATAAAGGCTGTGTAAAATGTCTGAATGACAAAGTAATGAACACTCTTTGTGACTGGAGTCAGCACAAGTATTTATTGCTAAGCAACAAAGACTGATGTCAACGAGTTTTGCCAAATGCAGATGGTGAGTAGGTTTGTTGAAAAAATGAAATCACTCTAACATAAGCCTTTACAGCAGATTGTAATACAGTATAGATAAAATGCACTCAACTGGTTGGAGTGAAGGGCTCCATGGAGAGGAATGAGGTTAATTTAATAACAGTTTCTGCTGGCTTGACCTGTATTTTAGGAGTCGCTCATATGTGAGAGTATTCCTAATCTATTTCAGCAAGACTCAAGGAAGGAAAAACATCTGCAAAGCTTCCCTAAAGTGCCTGCCTTCTCAAAAGCTGCCATTCAGAATGTTATTGAGAACAAAGGAAGGACATAATTCATCCTACCTGGCTGGCGGGGAGGGGTGTTTGGAATATGCAAGTACAGCCTTACTGGTCACTTTAGTCACTTGCAGCGCAAATAATTTCTAGTCCTGCTCAGCACATGCCTTTGTGTTCTTTCTCTAAACAACTCACCAGGTGTGACTGCTGGGCTGAGATTGATGATTATGTCACTGCAAAGTTGAATGCATGTCCTGTGGGGAATGTGCACCAAACTGCTTTTATCCCTGTTTGAGAACAGATCTGCCATAGTGGAGAACACACTCATTTTTCTGCTTTGAACACACCGATGAAAAAATAGTAATCTTTATGCATATCCTTTAGGCAGAGCTCACTGTCAAAATTAGATGCAGATTTTCCTTATTCCCGTAGACAGTGCACAAAAGCTGACCTTAGTCCCAAGGCATGAGAAGTTCTGCCTCCCTGTGGGGGTGGTATGCTTGGTCTGAAGAACACGAAACCAAAAGGCTGTCTGTCAGCACTTAAAGACTATGCTGGAGGCAATCTGCTCTTGTTCAGCGAACCAAGCTGCTAAAACAATTCACTATAACTCATTTCGGGTGCAGCCTGCTCCAGGAAGCAGCTACCTCCTTCCCTGGAAGCTGTCTCACCCACACACCTTGCTCATCCTCCCAGAAAATCCGGCTTGTACTCAGCTCTGCTGACCGACTCCCAGACGTCCCTCATCTTCTGTGTACAAAGACCCTATGCTCAGCCCAGAATTCCTGCTCCTTGGCCTGAAACTAGATGATACAGAAAGACAGGCATATTCCCATGTTTTCAACCTCCACAGCAAGTGAGTCAACCCTTGCTGACCTGTACCAATAGCGATATTGGTGCAGAGCCTGGAATTGTAGCCCATAGTGGGAACTGGTATAATGATGGCAATAAAGTAAAAACATACACACACACGCACATACACAAACAACTCTACAGCTTGTTATAGAAGGTGGCTTAATTTGCTTCAGAGTAAAGACGTTGCATCTTGGACAATTCATTAAAAAATTCTGTTGCATCTGAATGAAAAATGTAATGTGTACAAAAATCACCATCTTGACTTGAGCGAAAGTAAGATCAGCCAGAGCTCATGTGGGGCTCAGATAGTAAAAATTATTTTACTTGAAGCTATTTTTATTTCTCGTAGTTGTGTTAGGCAACCAGCCGTATCGTGTCATACAGCCACAGCAGAAAGACGTAAGTGGCTGCTTAGAATGAGGTAAGTTCATCTAACAAAAATATTAATCAACTTTGGATAGTGACTGCATTTGGAAAAGATTTCAGGAAAGACTGTATTTTTTTGCCACTTGCTTCACTGCTTTGATGTGTTGTTGTTGTTTAGGGATTTTGAGGAGCTTGGATCTAGTTGTTCAAGTCTAGTTTTGCTGTTTGTAAGTGTTCACAAGCTAGTGAGAATTTTCCAAGCTAGAGTGTTTCCGATTGTTCAGTTTTGCATCTCGCTGTTGGATATTTGCCCACATCATATGTTTCTGGTGTCTGATCAGGCAAGCAAAAATCCTAAACAGCAAAAATGGTGAGCTGGTGAAAGTGGTAGTGACAGATGCATACTAATACAACCTGAGAACAGATTTCTTGGGCTTTTTTTGTTTTGAAGATGTTTCCAAGAACACTCAACCATTCAAATATTTAGGATATAGTGAGAAATATCAGCTGGGCAATGCAAATTTATTTTGAATTTCAACTGTTTAATCACAAATTTCTTTATGAATCTGTTTGAATTGGGGAGAAAGTCCTGATTTTTCAAACAGTCCTATTCACTGTGCTTTTTCTCCTGTTCACCAGGCATGTACACAAAGTCACAAAATTCCGTTTTCTCCATCTCTAATACACTGCTGAGATATCTAGCACTCATGTCATTTAGTCTTAAAAGCTATTAATGCACTTGGTAAAGAAGAAAAGCGAAATATGAAATCTTGTCAAGCTTGCTGAAAGCTGTAGTCAGTCTTTTTTAATAAATGTTTTTCAGAAACTCAGTTTTGTCTATGATAAATGCACTTTTCCACATGTACCACTGTAGATTTAGTAGTTAGAAAAATCTGTTGACAGCAGCTGGATTCTGAACTCTTTTTTTATCCGCAAAACATTCACAGTAGATGCAGAGACAGCACTAACTTTTCATCCCCATCAAAGTTCTTTGCCCTTGAACTGGTCAGACTATTTGTAGGCATGAGAGCACACTTCCTTTTCCACGTACATTCAGCTGTCTGTATTTCTGCTGAGCCTGGCAACAAGGGCTTGAATTAGTGTCAAAATATGATGATGGCTATTAAATATTTAGGATTGTGGGCTTGGATCTTGAGTTGCCACATGTCACCTGAGTGGCTAGACTACAGAGTGTCCTTTGATGCAACATGTAGGTACTGGTTGCTCTTAAGAAAAGGAATGACTCCACCAATGAAGGTCCGGAGGCAGCAACTGCCCAGCCACCAGCAACTGCCCAGCCACCAGAAGCCCTGAGAATCCCCACTTGGCTGCAGAGGGGGACACGCTTATGACGCTGAAGTGGGCAGAACTTCCTCAGCTTGAGCCTCTGCTTCCTAAATCCCAGACAGTTTCTGCAGCCACAGGGATCCTTGTAGCACTTGGGTTTCTCACCCAGCACACCCTTTGTGCTCTCTGTTTTCAGCTCCTTCTGACTGTGAGAGGACTGCAGACAAAAGGGGCGCCCAGCACGGGGCAACTTCTTTGCAACCAAAGACTGACAAAGTCTGTTGTCACACAGGGGCCTCATAATGTCCCACTGAGTCCTCTGTCTCTAAAGTAAGTTTATTACAGGAAGTGCAGAGTGTCTTGCTCTACCTTTCTTCTCAGGCACATCTTCCTACAATTTCAAGCCTTCACCTCATGCACCTCAGTTGTAAGGGACATAACATTCATACTCATGCTTAGAACATTATCTAGCATTTTACATGTGGTCTGTCCCTTAATTTTGATTGCAGTAAACTTGAGTTAGAATATCAAAGGACCTTAACAACTTTATGGAATATAGAAATGTGCTGTGATCATGCTCTGAATTCTGAAATAATGGACTTCTTTTCAATTTTATAATGAGATTTTTGAAAGGCAAACTTTTCAGTCATTGGGAAAAACTTCAAATTTAAATTATGTTGTTGTTGTTATCATTAGTATTGTTACTGTTGTTATTGTTGTTATTATTATTATTTTAACAAGACTTCAGCAATCCAGAGGTAAATTAAGATGAATAACCAGTCTCAATTTATTAGCTTTACTATGGTTATCCAAACCTAACATAGATTAAATTGCAACCTTCCATACTGTTGCAGTTTCAACTACACCATAGATCAGGCTACCCTTATCTAATCAGATCCTTTTGTATTTGTGTGATAATATGGCCCCATAGCTCTGGATCTCTGAGCAGATACTACTGCTCTTTTTCAATCAAAATCCCACATAGCAAAGGACCACTGAAAATCAAATCTTCCCCTCAGAGCAAGACAGAATTTGGAAAATTCCACTGAGTGTGGAAAGAGCAAATTGCAGGGAATATCTTTCTTATGTATTAATTGAAAACAATGTTGGTATATCATAGTACCCTTATAATAATCTAACATATTAAATAACATTACAATATTATGAGCTATTAAAGTCCTGATGCTGATTTGGTGCATGTGTCTTTTGGCTGCCAGCCAGAACTGTCAAAATGCTGTGAAATGATCCCATTCCGGTATGAAGATGGAAAAGTTTGAAAGCCTTGTTTTATTCTGATTCTTTTTGTCTAGGACATGTCTTGCCTGCTATCACATTAATAAGGGGGTTTCAATGCACACTGTAGTGTTAGGAAACATCAATATATCTTCCCTGGAGAAAATACTCATCATTTGAGAATACAACTGTTAGCTACTCCTGGCTGTGGCCCCAGAAGCCTTCTGGTAAATCTGACTTCAAAATTCAAACTTTCAGCTATGTCAAGATGTATCAAATGAGAGTGCATCTATTTGGCTCCTTGGGTGCACTGTATATTAAATTGTCTGGTAACTCACTAACAAATTCATATCTTGTCTTTTTACATAGACGGAGGAAAACAACAGGCCTCAAAGGAGCTACCTTTCAGAACCAGCATGTTTTCTTGGTGTTTTCTTAGAGAAGAAAATAAAGTAAAAGTAAGTAGAAAGAGACGGCATTTTATTTCAGAAAAATGTCTCTCAGAATTATGTCATCTACTCAGGTAACTTGTCTGCTACAGAATTTATGTTTGCTGTTAGGCCCATGAGCTCCTGTACTCATTGCTGTGAAAGATTTGAGAGAAATGAAGTCAGGATGTTGCGCTAAAATAAATGATATCTAATAATCAGACACAACAAATATTTTCCACTGTTTTTTTATTGAAATCTTGCTTGACAGAGATCTAGAGATCTTCTTTGACATTCAAGTCAGCTTCTTGAGGAAATAAAATACTGTAAACAGAGATGGACAGTACTATTGATCTTTATGGTAATGAAAATTAAGATACTGAAATGCCAGATATACGGAAATGCCAAAATTTTGATTGACTTCAAAAAATAAATTCTGGGGCTTTAAAACCTTTTCATTCAATCACTTAAAAAGGTCAAAAGAATTTAACAGCTGTTTAAAAAACTAAAAAGGACCAAAAATGTCAATGGGTCTTTTATACCTCCACAAGATTCAGCTTTTAAAAATGTAGACTCACCGGATCATAGAATTGTTTACATTGGAAGGGATCTTTAAAGGTCATCTAGTCCAACCCCCCTGCAATGAGCAGAAACTTCTTCAATTAGATCAGAATGCTCAGAGCCCCATCCAACTTGACTTTGAATGTTTCCAGGGATGGGGCATCTGCCACCTCTCTGGGGAAACTGTGCCAGTGTTTCACCACACCGTTTGCAAAAATATTCTTTCTTATATCCATTCTGAATGTACTCTCTTTCAGTTTAAGCCATTACCCCTTGTCCTATAGCAACAGGCCCTGCTAAAAAGCTTGTCTCCATTTTTCTTATAAGCCTCTTCTAAGTACTGGAAGGCCACAATAAGTTGTCCCCGGAGCCTTCTCTTCTCCAGACCGAACAACCCCATCTCTCTCAGCCTTTCCTCACAGGAGAGGTGTTCCAGCCCTCTGGTCATTTTTGTGGCCCTCCTCTGGACCTGCTCCAACTGGTCCATGTCTTTCCTGTGCTGAGGGCTCCAGAGCTGGACGTGGGACTCCAGGTGGGATCTCACCATAAAGGAGTGGAGGGGCAGAATCACCTCCCTTGCCCTGCTGACCACGCTGCTTTCGATACAATCCAGAATACAGTTGGTCTTCTGGGCTGCGAGCACACATTGTTGTATCTTGTCTAGCTTTTCATCTTTCAGTACCTCCAAGTCCTTCTCCTCAGGGCTGCTCTCAGTCGTTTCATCTCCCAGCCTGTACTGATGCCGGGAGTTGCCCCGACCCAGGTGTAGGACTCTGCACTTGACCTTGTTGAACCATTGAACCTCTTGATATGCATCTTTCTTAATAATTAGGCAGCTATACCATAGTTTTATAAGTTGTTTGTATGCTGATATGTACAAATGGATTTAAAGTTGATCTGTCTGTGTGTGTGTGTATGATTTTTCTGTGTGTCTTCTCAACTTTCTCAGCGCTCATAACCCTGTCCTTCTGAAGCTAGGGCACAAGGCCACCCTCCCTGCAAGAAGCAAAGAACCAGGAGCCAGGCTTGCTGTCACAAGAGAGTAATTGCTGGTGCAGGAATCAGGTCCCATGAAATCACCACCAGCCCTTCCCTGGTGGCAGCAGCCAGTCGGTTTTGCAAAGCTTAAAGATAGGTGAAAGGAGCAGATGGGCCATGGCTGCTTGGCTACCCCAGCACCGCCTGCTCTACCAATAGTTGGAGTGGTCCCAGCTACCAAACGAGGACTCCGAGTAGCTTGCTGCATGGTTCTGCTAGTTCATGCAGAAATTGATTCAGTACTTTGTGAAGAACAAAGACAAACATTCCACTTTCTTTAAGAGATTCAGCTTGGGAAAGCTCCAGAGAAATCTGAGGTGACAGCAATTTGTTACACAAAAACAACACAGGTGAATACTGATGCGCTAGGGTATACAATTTGTTAAGACCAGATCTATTTTGTCCATTGATGTTAGAAAAAAATCGGGAGAAAAAACCCAGAATCTTAATATTCCTTTAATAATCTCAACTTCCCTATGACAATACCACACAGACAGAAACAGCACATAGACAACGGTACAAAGCTCTTAACACTGTCACTAAACTCCCAGCGCAAAAAACTCCACAGCAACTCTATTAACAATAAGCGCTATTCAGTGTGATGGTTCCAGTAACACATTTACTGAATTGCATGCCTGCTAATTCTGAAAAACACCTCCATATGAGACAAGAATAAAAGACATGACATAAAGTACACAGTTTACAACAAAGCTTTTACAGAGGAGTAGCTGCTTCTACACTTGTCAGGAATTCTCAGCTAACAAAGCTCAGTAAGGTGCTATAATGCTGTTTACTGAGACTGGTTGTGGTTTACATACTTTATTTCTGAATTTTCCTTTCTGTTTATGGTGCCACAACAATAGCTAATTGTCTGCCTTCACAGAGTCACTGAAATCTCAAAATCTCTTGAGTCCATCACTGCTCGCTATCCTCCTTGGATGTAACTGTGCAATGGGAGACTGTTACAAACGCTTAGTAGAAGCTTGTTGGTGTCCCATAACTCCTAACTGATTAATCACCATTGTGTCTGCTTAGAGTGAAGAGCTTATTTGTGTTAGATATTTTGGTTAGGTATTTGTATTGGATATGTTGGTCATATACCTAGTGCCAGAGAAGATAAAGTAAGTTTAAAATACATTTCACTGAGTCAGAGTCAAAAAGGGAGAAGGAATAGGGAGACCTTTCCCCCCTCATAGAAGTAATGAGTTATCAATTAGCTAGTCAAGGACTTCACTGTAGCAAAAGACATTTGCATCTCCAAGGAACTAAGGTAAAAACATTTTAATTAAGAAGAACGATCTGATGCTCTCTTAGACAATGAAGCAAAAGAATATGTTTCAGCAAGAAAGATTAGGTCTATCTGGGCTCCCTAGAATATTTCAAATGAGAAATTTCCAATAAGAGGTAAAACTTCGTCCCAAAGGAGGAAAAAGTAAGTATATGCCATAGGACTAGTTCACTCACTGACAGATTAAATAGTTTCTGAGAGCAGCATAGAGAAGGTCACCAAAAAGGCAATAGCATCACAGACATTAACATTACATGCCTAGCTAGGAACATGTAAAATCACCAGGTTTCTGCCTCTCCTCAGAAAAGGAATCATTCGTGTGATGACAAATACTGTTGGGGTGAGAAAAAGCCCCTTTCTAGAGAAGCACTCATCAGCCCCATTCCTCCTGCCACCCAGGAGCAGGAGAAATAGCATGGCCAAACCCCAGAGTTGTCTTGCTATTGCTGCTCAGGCTCTGCCTAACTTCCACAGCAGAAGAAACCAGGCTCCACTCGCTCAGCCTTGGGATGTCAAAATTAACGTCTGCCTACTCAACTAATGAGCCTTGAGCTAGTGATGGAAAATGTATCAAGCATCCTTAGTTTCTCATTACAAAGCCTGCTTTTGCAGATCTCCAACTATTTATGCATCTCTTGTTTGAATTTTCTTCAGTTCTTCACCGTGCTTTTGAAGCGCAGGCAGTCTTCCAGTAGCAGCATCGCTAATTCTGCAGACAAGATCGTTGCTGCCCCTCTGTCCTTCCTCTGCCCGTGTAACCAGAAAGACTTTGCCTTCACCTTAAAAGGGGATTAACCTCTTTTTCTTTGGTATCACACAAGGCAATCATGCTTATTTTGGTAATTTATTGATACCTCACTTTCTTAAGTGCCACCTTAATCTGGGATATGGATGTGTCCTATTTAAAAAGCCTTTTGTATCTGTTTTGTTCTTCTAGTGAAGCTAATGCTGCCAATCCCTTCCACCACAGAGATAAAGAAGCAGCTTGCAGAGGGAAGACCAAAGCAGCGTAAAGGCTCAGCTCCTTCGAAGTGGGGCTGGTTAGTTCCACAACACCTATACCTGTTAGAGAGATTGTTACAGAGTCCATTAAGAACCGCAGTTCAGCCATCGCAGTGCTGCTTGCTGGCTACCATAGAGTCAGAATTGCATCCCAACTAAATAAAATCACAACCATTTATAATGGGGCCAAAAATAGGAACTGTGACAGGAATTCTCTGTATTTGTACTTATATAAATAGCTAAGAGATAGGATACCAGGAGGTAGAGCTTGAGAATAAGTAACTTGGTTCTTCAGGTTAAGATCAATAAAGCATGTACACTGCAAATAGTGCTGTCTGTGGAGACTTTGCATCTGCTCCAGGGCTTCCTCTGAGAGGTGAGAGGCTCTGCATAATATCTCAGGAGTCAAAAGCAGAGAAAAGGTAACAAAGCAGGGGGGAGGACAGAGATGGTTAAAAGCAATTAGGCACTTCCCCACCGTTCAGGAACTCGACAAAACTTTCTTGGAGCACAGCAAAACTCCCAGTAGGAACTGCTCTTTTCTACCTGGGAATGGATTTCTGAAAAGTTGAATAGCTCTGTAAAGGTGGCTTCAGAAGGTCAGAGGAATACGAGAGATCTCTAAGGAGAGCCGTGATGCTGTTTTGTCTTTACTTACTGCACTTTGTGCTCAGGCAGTTTTTCCCAAAATACTGCATGACAACCACAGAAAAGCAGCTCCGAAGACTATAGGAAGGATGTGTCTTTGGAGCTCTACTGACACATGCTGAATTCAGCATCTGCAGATAGCTTTTTTCCCCCTGGCTAATTATCCCTGAATTCTAAATTTACTCACCATCAAATATTTTCAGATTCTGATTAGCTCTCTTTCAAACCAATTTAAATTAAAAATGAGCCTAAGCACATACCCCTGGGGCCTGGGGAGGTGTCCTCCTGCAGAACTGGTTTAAGAATAATTTTCCTTGGTGATTTAAGCTGACCCAGTTGGCTTTCTGATTAAACAGGCACTCACATCATCCATTGTGGCACCTTGACTTTAGGGGAGTCAACTTTGCCTGAGGGTAGTTCTTCCTGCAGTTCTTCCTACAGTTCTTCAAAAAGATCCCCAAGAGAGATGTCTCACTGAGTGCTCTGACACAGGTCGTAGCCTTTTCACGATCAGCTGCTGTTTAAATGAAAAATCACAGTTGAAAAAACTATCAAACAAACAAAAAAACCCTACTGAAAAGTCTTTTGTCTAGATCAATCAACACAGGACTTGAGGGCCAGAAGCACAGATATGATCAGACAATTCAGTAACTCAAAATCTATACTTGTAAAATATTTGGCCTGAAAGGGGAGGTCCTCAAAAAGAGTATTTTAATCCTTCTAAATCTGGTTTATGTCTCTACTGTCTTTGTTAGTGACGCTTTAAATATTATCAACTTAAGACATAAACTTAGCTTTTTCCAGTAAAGTAGATGTACAAAAGTTCCTGTTCCTTTAAATCAGAAATAGGATTGGGTCATTTTTATCTCTATAGACATTATTTTATAGAGACCTGCAGGGAACTGGATATTAAAAGGGAAACAGATTGATTTAGGATGCCATTTTCTCTTTGTAGCTCAGGTTGGGTCAGAGTTAACATAGCATATGGAGTTGAGGTCCAGTTTCCAATTCCATGCATTGCTCCTCCTTATGCATTTGCAGCACATTTGGATGTCAGACAGGATGCCAGATTGTGTTTAGAAATAGTGGTGAAGAGGGTGCATAAGGAATGCTGCGCTCAAAAACAAAGACAGACAAAACAGCAGTCCAGATCGCAGTCCTCCACAGGTACTTCACAGGAGTTGGCACCGTGTGATGCCCTTTTCACCCTTCTTGAGTCCCCTGATGCTGTGATCCAGATGATCATGTTGTAGGTCCGTGTTGCCTGTTCCAGTGGACGCAGTTGGCAGGCAATGCATGTCATCCCCAAGGAGAAAGCATAACAACACGTTCACCTCTGTAGGCAGGAGCCACAAGAGGCATATCACCTCTTCATATAGGCTAGTGCTGTTCAACCTCCAAGCTGTAGATCCCTGTAGCTGTGGTGATTACTTCTAAGGGCTTCACAAAAAAAAGTGCTGAAGAAAGGGAAGCTTGTTGCTGATAGGTTTAAACTCAGTATACACAAACCAGAAAATTTGTAGTGCCTCCACTCCAAAAAAAAAAAACCAGCTGAGAATCACTGAGCTAGGACTCCTCTCACGGCAGAAAAGCATTTCATTCTTTCATGACTTCAATACACAAAGAAGAAAAAGGTATTGCAGCTTTCCTGACACTACTGAACTTTCTGAATGAGCGATCAATAGGGTTTCAGACTGCTTCCCCGCCAATCTGAGCTTGCTGGGGAAGGAGGAGGAACTGCTGTTCCCACAGGCCTTTGACCCTATGCTGGAGGTCATGAGTAGAAGGATTGAGTCTGCTTTTCCCACCCATCCCCATGGGATTGCCTGTCCCAGCACAAGCTGCTCCCCTTCTGCACACTGCTCCTCTGCAATGCCTCTGGCTCTCTGTGGAGGGGAGGTAGGTGCACTATCAGATGGAGCAAACGGAAGCATGGCCAGCTTTTTGCAGCCTTTTCTCATGGCCTCGTGGAGCAGAAAGGCCTTGCAGATACTGCTGACCTAGCTCTGACAGGGTAGGAGAGCAGCAAAGACAGGAAAAATTTCTGTCTGTGCAGAGCAGGGCACAAGGCTGTCATTGCAGATACCAAAATCCACGGCAGTATTGCCTCACAGCTCTGGTATCATTTGAAGTTCCATGCCTATGTACTATGGTGCCACTACGATATGTCAATCACCCAACATTAAGGCCACAACTAGAAGATGTCACTGGTGAAATGATATAACAGAACTTCAGAGACTAAATATTTCTTTTGAAAAAACAGTGAAATGTCTTTTTCATTTTTTAATTTTGAGGCTACTCTGTGCAGATGACAGCACGTATGGATACAAGACAAATAGTTTCTTGAGGTCTGAAACAGATTTTTGGTAGCCTTACTATTAGGTGTATTACAGCAGTATCTAAAGTCTTTATTTAAGAGACATACGTATATAAGGAAAGAAACCTTTGCTGAACAAGCATATATGCAACAGAGACAAGACAGATAAAAGTGCTGTTGCCTCCATGGTTTAGTCTCTCTCATCTCAGTGAAACTCACTCTTTACTACAACTTTTTCATCACTAGTGGTCCATCTTCCAGTGCTGTCCACAATATCTAGATGAGATTTCTTTTCCCTACAACTTAATTTGTGCCTTTTGTGCACCCCTCAAAATCCCCTCAAGACAATCTCTAACCATTTTCTTGGTAAAATGGCAAAATTAGTATTTTACCCACCCTATTATTGTCTTCTCATCAGCTCATCAGCAGCAGAATATTCTCACCGTTGATCTCCCAGTTAACCTCCTCCCTCTGCAATTGCTCATGTAGCAGAGCTCTGAAGGTGCTTATTCATCTTCCCCATGACCCAGAACTCAGCAGAAACTTTGCAGTCTTATTCCCTCTATGCTTTTTGCTGTATGTAAGCCATACTGGTACATAAAAAGTCATCTATCCTCTCTCGGTCAGTGACCAACAGATTTATTTCCCATCTGTAGATGTCTCTCATTTAACTCGAACTAAACTAATAGTCTGTTGCACCGACACTTCCTCTTAGTGCTCTGACTTAAGACTTTAAGCTTAAGTGCAACATGTCCAAAGCAAAATCTTGTCTTTCTTCCCATTACCTTTAGCTTTACCACTGTGGGAAATGCCACAAAGACTTATGACTGGAAATCATCTTAGATTTGACCTCCTTTTCCTTGTCTACCTTGCAATTCTCGCTGCATAACACTTCTTCACAGCTGAAATTTATAACTGCATCACTCACTATCTCATTACTTGCTACCCACAATATTCTTTTCTCTGGCTTTGACAAATACCATCTTGCGTTGCTTCTAGCCTGTCAGCTGCATAGTTAGTTTTCTTAGCTCATTGTTTTGACTGTGTCATTCTTCTCCTTGTATTCTGTAACAACAAACATAAGCTGCTTAGAGTGCTTTCAAGGCTTTGTGACTGATCTATCCTCTCTCATTTACTGTATTTTCACAGTTAAAGGCCACATTCAGGTAAACAACCTTACCTCAGATCCCACCCCCACACACACCCCATCGAAATATATAAATTTCAAATATCCAGTGATATATGCAGCAAGTGAACATTAAAATCCAGCTTGCTTGTTTGGACTTTTCTGCAGGCTGAATCGTTGAACCATCTTTTCCACCTCAACTATAAGCAAGGTAATATCAGACTGCCCTAGACAAAGGCTTGAGGAGAATTATTAATGAATTGCACAAATGCTTCAGTAGGCCAGTCATAGTATAAACTTGCTGATCTACTCTCATAAAAAAAAATCCTATGTTCCTGACATTTCCAGCTGTGGTACCTATTTTCTTGTTGTTGCCCAAAGAAGAGACAGACATATTCTTACTTGAGGAGCCCGCTTTGTACCATGCAAGTGAGTGAGAGTTTCACCATTGACCTCAACAGGACTACGATGGATTTATATATTTAAAGTTTGGTTTAGGATGAAAATCTATACCCTAGAACACTGTGCAAGAAGGGGCAGCCTTTCTGCTAGAATCGTGACTTCCTGACAGTGACAAGTCTTCTCTTGATCACACTTCTGCTGTCGTTTTCTATTGTAGGACACATAACAGCTGTCACATTCAACTCCTTTGGGTATAGAGGTCCAGACCTTTCCCAGATCCAATAACCACCGGATTGTTCCACACTTTAAGTCCTCTCTTGTTATTTGCCTTCACTGGAACAAATTCATTCCAGTCATCAGAACTCCTTTCCCTTCCACCAGCTATCAGTTTTCAGTATTTTCCTTGGTTTAAGCACATGGCGTCTTTCCAGTGATACAAATCAAGGCTTCCATTGACTCAGTGGGAGTAGCTATTTCTCTAGCTGATAATTACAAAACCAAATGGTGAATGCAAACATGAGACGAAAAGTTAAAATAATTTCATATTAGATGGGAAGAAAATAAGAAAAGCAAGAGCTCAACTTCAAGAGGGTTCTTTATTGATAGGCATAGTTTTAAATAAAATTAAAGAAAGGGAAGGTTTAATTTAATGACTGCACAAAGATAGAAAGAAGGGACTGGCCAGGGCTAAATTCAATCAAAGAGAGATCAGAAAATGAGTAAACTATAAGGTTTGATCCTAAAACAAAAAATTGCAAAATTCTACAAGCCATCCGTTGCTTGCACCTACTCAGAGTTTGATTCCTGGGCAGAGGTACATTCAAGAAAATGTTGTCGCCCTTTCCTGTCTGTATCGTGCTCTTCTAGAACATGAATTCTTCACTACAGATTACTCACCTTCCACAGATCTTCTGATCATAGTCCTTGAGGAGGGTGTAGCAGCTATCAAGATCTGAGTGCTATCAATGAATTCCAAAACAAGCTGATTTACTCACTGATAAAATATTTTCTCTTTTGGTTTTGGTGTGTGTCTGGCTGCAATATGTTGTTGGCCAAGTAATTATTTTCAGATAACATCCTGAATGATTGTTTAAACTGTCATTTATTCTGTTTTCTTTACCAAAATGTAGAAAACTTCTTTTTTGTTTCTTTCAACTCTCACACTCTGCACAGATTGCTACTAACGCTGCTCTTCTATCAATGAGAAGGGAAAGCCCTCCCTGTGGAGCCTCCTTTCTGTGGCTCGAGATTCACAAGTTTGGCTCTTCCCAAGAATGCACATTGTGCACTCACCTGACAACAGGTACATGGCCGTGCAGATTTTGCAGTCAAGGGGATCTAAATGTGATTCTGGCATAGCACTCTGTCATCATTACTGACTGCAAAAACCGGAACACCAGATCAATGACATTTCAATGGATGGATCTTTGACCTTATGCTACTGTGACCCTTAAAAAGTTCACCTGAAATTTGGTCCCCAGATGGGTAAATCTCTGTGATAATATATAGAAGAGGACTGGACACATCAAAAGATTTTGCAGTCATAACAAATAAAGTGTTGGAGAGAAAGAGGACATATAGAGATCAAAGGTGACATTATGACTCTTACAGCATTCCTCAAAGATGAGACTGGGTGCACAGTTAACCCCAAATGCATCATTACCCCAAAGTTACAGGTTACTGTCATGTCTGGTCTCAGTTAAAAGCCATTAAGGTGCCCAGCAGTCATACTCACACCTTTTTACTGCTGGTCAGAGGATTTCACTAGTCATCACAGATCCCAAGCAGACATTTCTTCCTCTCTTTAATCTCCTGATAAGCTGTCACGGAACATCTATGGCGATTTATCCTATGGCTCTCTAGATAAGAGAAACATAATGTACTGGATAACTCAGCAATTTTTCCAGGCATCAAGTGCCACAGTTTTAAGATTTGTAACAAGCTGGCATAAGAAATTCTTTGCTATACATCAGATGACTAGCCAGATTTGCTGCTAGACAAGATTACAGATCAAAAGAAAGTTGCTTGAGAAACATAGGTTTTTCAATAACGGAATAAAGTTACAAAAGATAAAATGACAACTGCTTCATTGAGATTACACTTAACAATACATGTTCTCCATGACTGAATTCAACAGCAGCTATGCTGTACCTCATTTTCTTTTGGATTTAGTTGTAGACTTATACCCACCGCTGTTGAGTTAAGATGGGATGGTTTTGTCATGACGACTCTTGCGTCTGCCACAGGCCTTCCTTCCCCACCCTCACACCCACTTGGGCATGGAAGAGCACAGGACAAAGGCTGAGAACCCCTTTGTGACTCATCTCAAAGCAGAACGTCTCATCTCCGGAAGAAAGCTTTCCTCCTCTTTGCTTGTGAGTGATGCCACAGAATACTGAGGAACGAGGAATTACTTTACTCTCTCTCCACCTCTCCTCCCTAAGCTTTCACCACGAAGACTGCCAATGAAGATTGCCACTGTATCTCTCAGTTAGCACATTCAGCACGCCTGTTGAACAACCATCTTAAAACACATACATAAACCAATGAATACAGGAAATATTAGAAGTACAATTTCTTTTTAGACCCATTAGTCTTATGCTGAACGAATAAAAACAGGTAATAATTTGAGTAATGTGGATCAAACTGCATACTTTTGGCTGCATGGATTTTCTTCTGCCACATCAAGTTGTATTTGCATTGCTTTGTACAGTATGACTGTTAATGTATGTATGTATATCAAAAATAAGGTTCAGTGGGTAAAAATGCTTCCTTCTCGAGACTATGCTATTGAATAGGAGTACTCTCAGCAGATTCGTGATTCGCTAGCAGTTTAGTCAAGCACAGAAATCCTGGTGAACCATCTTTACCTACTGTCTAGACCAAGCGAAGAAATACACCACCTCAACACCGAAAGGAGAGTAGCATTTCCAAAGCTAGAGGGAACAGATAACAGTTTTGTGAGGAAGTCAGCAGGGAGTCAGGGACAAAGGAATTGCTGGGAATGACAGGTGCTTGTCTTACTCAGAAGAGTTAGACCTGACTGCAAAGTGCAGATCCATGCCTGGAATACAAAGGAAAGTGGGACCTGAGACTTCTGGAGCCTGACATAAGGCAAGTGGATCCCAGCCCTCAGCACGGATCATCGTGTGTCTCCTGTCTGAGCTGTGCAGAGTTAAGGATGAGTGTTAAAGCTAATCTAAGTGACAGGTAAGTGTGGAGCTCATTCCTTGCACTTCCGCACTCCTGCATTTTTGTAAAAACCCTATGCACTCTGTTGTCTAATGTTGATATATGTATAAAAACACTTCTATTTATTTTAACTTCACTTAAATGGTTTTAAAGGTAACTGTTTAACGGCAACACATTTTACCCCTCCAGCTCTGGCTCTCCTCAGAATCAGGATCCTAGCACACTTTAGGGACAATTTGAGAGGTGGTAACAGAGAAACTGTAGTTAAGAAAGCTCTGTTGTATACCACAAGGTAGAGGAGAATATGCACAGACACTGGGAGCCCTGAGACAGCATGTGGTACTTCTACCTCGAGATCAGTGGCAGTGCTATGGCTTTGAAGGCTAGAGGACTAGTAGACAGCTCTGCCCAGGAATGAAGCAGGCCTGAATATTCCATCACTTTTTGCAGTAAAGATACAGACTTCTGCACAGGTTTGGGTTCTGATATCACCTGTATTTTGCTGCTTATCTGTCAGATTGTGGGTAAATCACCAGCTGCTCTCAGCATTATTTTGCACTGTATCCTGAAACACAGAAAAAAGCAGCTCACAGCAAAGAATTCACTTGGAGGTACACTGAAGAGGGATGTGACAGGAACTGAAAAGAGCACTGTGGTTCCTGAATTTTTAGGTCTGGCCTGCAACAGGCCACAAAACAACAATGTCATCTGAAAACCAAAAGTATTAAGAATCCTGTCTGCCATCCTAGATCACGTTTTCTGCAACTGTGGATGGGGTGGGAGGCTGCAACTGTCATCATTTTTGTTTCTGAAACACCAACGGCCACATCATGTGAGCACTCTGATGAATTCCTATTCCCTTGGGAATCAGCTCTCCTAGGACTGGCACAAACCTGTTCTGGAAAGTATAGGATGATGATAATGCTCATTTCCCCAAAGGAAGAAGACTGCTATTATTGTCTTCCTCAACAGAGGGGATCTGATGCAGAGAGTTACACAGGGACACTGAGCAGGTCTAAACCCACCCTGCCTGTCCTCTGTCCCCACATTCACTGGACAGTCCCTCTTGCCAGCACACTGCTACAGGGGCCCAGGGCACTGGAGGCGTGGGGCAGTGGGCATGAGATGGGTGCAGTGGTGGGTGATGTAGACTTGGTGTAGTGGAGGAGCACAGAATCACATAATCACAGAATCACAGAATAGTAGGGGTTGGAAGGGACCTCTGTGGGTCATCTAGTCCAACCCCCCTGCCGAAGCAGGGTCGCCTACAGCAGGCTGCACAGGACT